>Ga0210040_10000253_pt1 | contig 95180 bp, 87 predicted proteins | sample CryGeyCG12114_NA_FD_185462 | JGI IMG/M metagenome (GOLD analysis project Ga0210040, IMG submission 185462) | Groundwater microbial communities from aquifer - Crystal Geyser CG19_WC_8/21/14_NA (SPAdes) (version 2) | ecosystem: Environmental > Aquatic > Deep subsurface > Groundwater | place: USA... | reverse complement strand
CGATCAGGCCAAGCTGGAAATGCAGCAGTTGAAAGCCAGCAACGAAAAGCTGTTGGCTGAAGCTCGCCTGGAGCGCGACCGTATTCTGAAGGAAGCCTCGGCCGTTGCTACCCAGCACATCGAGGAAGCCAAGAATAAGGCAACCGAAGAAGGCAACCGTATGATTACGCAAGCCCGCGAAGCTATCCAACAGGAAAAGAACCTGGCGCTGGCTGAGGTGAAGAACACCGCCGCTCAATTGTCTATCGACGTGGCTGAGCGCATTCTGCGCCGCGAGCTGACGGATGCACCTGCTCAGCAGCAACTGGTTGATTCTTACCTGAAAGAAGTAAAGCTTAACTAAGCTGTTAGCTATTGGCTGTTAGTTGTTGGCTTCTTTGAGCACGACAAAAGCTACTAGCCAAAAGCCATCAGCTATCAGCTAAAAAACATGTCTGAACAACGAGTTGCTTCCCGGTACGCTAAGTCGCTCCTGGATTTGGCGGAAGAGCAGGGGAACCTGGCAGCCGTGAAGGCTGATATGGATTTGTTCAGCCAAGCGCTGGACGGAAGCCGCGACCTGCGTCTGCTACTCCGCAACCCCATCGTGAACCACGATAAAAAGCTGGCTATTTTGAAAGCCGTCTTCGGAAGCAAAGTATCGGATCTGACGATGAAATTCTTGTCTATTGTAACCCAGAAGAATCGCGAAAGCGCGCTGGAATTTATCGGTCCGGAATTCATCCATCAATACAATGTGTTGAAAAGCGTGCAGGTGGCCGAGGTAACCACGGCTACCCCGCTCACCGCAGAGTTGCGCACCCGCATGAATACGTTGGTGCAGCAGCAAACCGGTTCGCAAGAGGTACAGCTAACGGAGAAAGTAGACCCAGCCCTCATCGGTGGCTTTGTGCTGCGGGTAGGCGACCAGCTCATCGACGACTCCGTGCGCTACCGCCTGCAAAAGCTGCGGACCGAATTTTCTAAGAACCCCTACCAATCCCAACTATAAGTCATGGCAGAAGTACGTCCGGATGAAGTATCCGCTATTCTGCGGGAGCAGTTGTCGAACTTTAAGACCGAAGCCGAACTCGAAGAAGTCGGTACGGTACTACAGGTAGGCGACGGTGTAGCCCGCATCTACGGGCTGGGCAAAGCCCAGTCGGGGGAGCTACTCGAATTTGAAAATGGCCTGCAAGCCCTGGTGCTGAACCTGGAAGAGGACAACGTAGGTGCCGTAATGCTCGGCGACTACTCCGGAATCCGGGAAGGTGCTACGGTGCGCCGTACCAATAAAATTGCTGCTATCCAGGTAGGCGAGGGCATCATTGGCCGTGTGGTAAACACGCTGGGCCAGCCCATCGACGGCCGCGGCCCCATCACAGGCGAAACCTACGAGATGCCGTTGGAGCGTAAGGCCCCCGGCGTTATCTACCGTCAGCCCGTAAACGAGCCGCTGCAAACCGGCATCAAGGCCATCGACGCCATGATTCCGATTGGCCGTGGCCAGCGCGAACTGATCATTGGTGACCGTCAGACGGGTAAGTCTACGGTAGCCATTGACACTATCCTGAACCAGCGCGAGTTCTACGACCGCGGCGAGCCGGTATTCTGCATCTACGTAGCCGTAGGTCAGAAAGCTTCTACGGTAGCGCAGGTAGTAAACGCCCTGCAACGCGGTGGTGCTATGGACTATACGGTAGTCGTATCGGCTTCGGCTTCGGATCCGGCCCCTATGCAGTTCTACGCTCCGTTCACGGGCGCTGCTATTGGTGAGTTCTTCCGCGATACGGGTCGTCCGGCGCTGGTGGTATATGACGACTTGTCGAAGCAGGCCGTGGCTTACCGTGAGGTGTCGCTGCTGCTCCGTCGCCCGCCGGGCCGCGAAGCCTACCCCGGCGACGTATTCTACCTGCACAGCCGCTTGCTGGAGCGCGCCGCGAAGATTAACGCTTCCGACGTGATTGCCCGCGACATGAACGACCTACCCGACAGCATCAAGCACATTGCCAAAGGCGGTGGCTCGCTGACGGCACTGCCGCTCATCGAAACGCAGGCAGGTGACGTGTCGGCCTATATCCCGACCAACGTAATTTCGATTACGGACGGCCAGATCTTCCTCGAAACCAACTTGTTCAACTCGGGCGTACGTCCGGCTATCAACGTGGGTATCTCGGTATCGCGGGTAGGGGGTAACGCCCAGATCAAGTCGATGAAGAAGGTAGCCGGTACGCTGAAGCTGGACCAGGCCCAGTTCCGTGAGCTGGAAGCATTTGCCAAGTTCGGTTCTGACCTTGATGCTTCGACCAAGCTTACGATTGAGCGTGGCCGTCGTAACCTCGAAATCCTGAAGCAGCCGCAATTCTCGCCTCAGCGCGTGGAAGATCAGGTAGCCGTTATTTACGCTTCTACCAACGGCTTGCTCGACCAAGTGCCTGTAAACAAGGTGCGTGAGTTCGAAAAAGAATTCGTGCAGGTGATGACCTCCCGCCACCCCGAGGCGCTGCAAGCCCTAAAAGCCGGCAAACTCGATGACAGCGTGACCAACGCCATACGTCAGGTAGCCCGCGATTTGTCGGCGGTATACGCTACTAAGTAATTTTCAGGTTGTCAGTTGTTGGTTGTCAGTTGTCAGGACAAAGCGGAAGCTTATCCAAACTGACAACCGACAACTAGCAACTGACAACTTATTTCAACAAAATGGCTAGCTTAAAAGAAGTCCGCAACCGCATTGTGTCGGTGCAGAGTACGCAGCAGATTACCAAGGCCATGAAAATGGTGGCGGCTGCTAAGTTGCGCCGGGCACAGGACAACATTCTACGGATGCGCCCTTACGCGCAGCGCCTCAACGGCATTCTGGCCAATCTGACGGGCTTGGCGGGCGGCGAGATGGTGAGCGAATATGCTGAGCAGCGCGACGCGCGTCGGATATTGGTTATCGCCATTACGTCGGACCGCGGCTTGGCGGGTGCTTTCAACAGCAACATCTTCAAGGGCGTAAACGCTTTGCTGCGTGAGCAGTACGCTACGCAGGCTGCTGCCGGCAACGTGACGGTGATGGCCATTGGCCGGAAGGCACAGGATTACTTTGGCCGTCGCCTCCCTACCCTGGGTAGCTATGGCCACGTGTTCACGCAGCTGTCGTTCGACACGGTGCGGGCCGCGGCCGAGCAGGCCATGGACGGTTTCCGCAACGGCGACTTCGACCAGGTAGTAATGGTATACAACGAGTTCCGGAACGTGGCTACGCAGATTGTGCGCACCGAGCAGTTGCTGCCGCTGGTACCTGCTGAGGCTACTGAGGGAACCGCTACTACCAACGTGGACTACCTGTTCGAGCCTTCGAAGGAGGAAATTGTGCAGACGCTAATTCCGCAGTCGTTGAAGGTACAGCTGTACAAGGCTGTGCTGGAAAGCAACGCATCCGAGCACGGTGCCCGCATGACGGCCATGGATAAAGCCACCGACAACGCCGGCGAACTGCTGAAATCTTTGAAACTGACCTACAACCGGACGCGTCAGGCAGCCATTACCACTGAGATTCTCGAAATCGTGGGTGGTGCCGAAGCACTGGCCGCTGGCTAAGCCGTCGGTTTCAACAAAAGCAAAGGCCCGTTTCTGTTTCAGAAACGGGCCTTTGCTTTTGTTTGTTGGTATGCTGCACTGTCATTCCGAACGCAGTGAGGAATCTGAGGGAAATTTGTCGCTACTGACTACTCAGATTCCTCACTGCGTTCGGAATGACAGGGTTACGCATCCTGCGCATACTGGCGGCTGGCCAGCTCCTTGCTGGGGGTAGGCACGGGTGTATTCTGTTCCAAAAGCTCTAGGATAGAGGCCGGCGTGATTTCCGTGAAGTCTTTGATAACTCGCAGGGGAGCTTGAAATTTATCGGCGGTGACACCAGTGCTGAGGCACAGGCAGCGCATACCGGCTCTGTAGGCAGCTTGTTCGCCCATAATGGCATCCTCGAACACCAGGCAACGCTCGGGCGGAACGCCTACCTTTTGAGCTGCTACGGAATACGTATCGCCGTGGGGTTTGCCCCGGTCAATGTCGTCTTTGGTAATCACTTCATCGAAATAGCGACGCAGGTCGAGGTGGTCGATGATGTAGCCGATGGTGTCGTTGCCGGAGCCGGTGCCCAGCGCAATGCGAAACCCAGCGGCACGAGCGGCTTGCAGAAACGGCGTGAGGCCGGGTACTTCCTTCCGGTCGTCCCAATAAAGTGTGCGGTAGAGAAATTCCCGTTGAGCAGTGTACCGCTCAATATCCTCGTCTGGTACCGGATGGCGGAAAACAGACTGGATGATAGTGCCTGCGGGCATACCCGTGAGGCGCCCCAACAAACGGTGTGCGTCGGTGGTCAGCCCTAGGTCGCGGAACAAGCATTGGAAGGCGCGCGCCTGCACATCAAAATTATCCACAATAACCCCATCCATGTCAAAGATGAGGGCATAATCAGAAGCATTGGCCATAGGGTAGGGGAAGGAGGTAACTAAAACATAACGTGCATCAGCTTACGCAAACAGTCCAGTTTTGACTGAGCAAAGCAACATTTTGCAACTCGTGGTCTATCTTTACCAGCCTAAACCCTGGTGCTGCGGCACCTGCATTTCGTTTGTGATTTGAAAAAAACTCTGTCCTTCCTACTGGCGGCAGCGCTGGCGTTGCCCGCCGTTGCCCAAAAGAAATCAGCTCAAAAGCTGGAACGCCCGAAGTTGGTTGTGGGCATTGTAGTTGACCAGATGCGCTACGATTACCTGTACCGCTATTGGGACAAGTACGGAAAAGACGGTTTTCGCCGCTTGTTGGGTGAAGGCTTCAGCTATGAAAACGCCCACTACAATTACGTGCCTACCTACACCGGGCCGGGCCACGCCAGCATCTATACCGGCACTACACCTTCGGTACACGGCATTATCGGCAATGACTGGTATGAGCGCGAAGCTGGCAAAAACACCTATGTGACCGAGGATAAGACCGTGCAGACAGTAGGCGGCACGGGCACTGTGGGGCAGCAGTCGCCGCGCCACATGCTGACGACCACCATCACTGACGAGTTGCGGCTAGCCACCAACTTTCACAACAAAACCATTGCCGTGTGCATCAAAGACCGCGGCTCCGTATTGCCGGGCGGGCATACGGCCAACGCCGCCTACTGGTACGATGGTAGTACGGGGTCGTTTATTTCGAGCACGTTTTATCAGAGCAGTTTGCCCGATTGGGTGAAAGCGTTCAACGATCGGAAGCTGCCAGCGCAGTACCTGAGCAAGCCTTGGCAAACGCTGCTGCCCATTGAGCAGTATACCGAAAGCTCGCCCGATGATGTGCCGTGGGAGGGCTCGTTTAAAGGAGAGGCCAAGCCTGTGTTCCCGCACAACCTACCCCAGCTAAGTGGCTTGCCCGATGCCTCGGTGGCGGCCAAGCTACGCGACGCAGGGGAGAAAGTACCCGTTACGAACCTGGACGTGGTGCGCTCAACGCCCTTCGGCAACACGTTGGTAGCGGAGCTGGCGATGGAAGCTGTGCGGGCCGAGCAGTTGGGCCAGCGTGGCGTGACGGACTTTATGCCGGTTAGTTTTTCCTCTACTGACTACGTAGGCCACCAGTTTGGGCCGAACTCCATCGAGGCCGAGGACACTTATTTGCGCCTGGATCAGGATATTGCTCGCCTGCTGGCCTACCTCGACAAAACTCTGGGTAAAGGCAACACGCTGGTGTTCCTGACGGCTGACCACGGCGCGGCTCACTCGCCTGATTTCCTAAGCGATAAGCGAATTCCGGCCGGCGCAGTGGGGCCCAAATTCATGCGCGACTCGGTGCAGCATGAGCTGGCGCGCCGCCACGGAGCCGGCAACTGGGTGCTCACATACGAAAACCAGCAGGTGTACCTCAACCGTCCGCTCATTGCTCAGAAAAAGCTGGATCTGCGGCTGATGCAGGATGAGGTAGCCGCTATCATGCTCAAGTTTGCGGGTGTAACGCGTGCCATTGCTGCCGACGACGTGCAGAAATCGCACTGGGAGAGCGGGATGCTGATGTACCTGGAAAACGGCTACTTCCCCAAGCGCTCCGGCGACGTGCTGGTGGTGCTGGAGCCCGGTTACCTGGAATCGTATTCCTACCCGGCCGCCAACAAAGGCACTACCCACGGCTCGGCTTCGGCCTATGATACCCACGTGCCCATGCTATTCTGGGGCTGGCACGTGAAGCACGGCGCCTCGGCGTGGCCCGCCGTGATACCAGACATTGCGCCCACGGTGGCGCGGTGGCTGCATATTCAGGAACCCGATGGCTGCACTGGCCAGCCGTTACGGGAAGTCTTGAATTGGTAGTATAATTTTTAGAAATAGTAGTTGCTGTTTTTCGTTTTAGCGCCGTATAAGGCTATCTTGGGAAAAACACGCAACTTCGCGGAATACAAGCCCAACGTAGCTCAATGCTATCCGTACAGCATACGCCCATCACTGCATAATTCCCTACTAAATACTTTTTACCCTCAATGGCTAAGTTTAACCCCTGGCACGACGTATCACGCGGCGAAAATGCCCCGACGCTGGTAAACGGCATTATCGAAATCCCCAAAGGTTCGAAAGCAAAATATGAACTGGACAAGGATAGCGGCCTGCTGAAACTGGATCGTGTACTGTTCTCGGCTGTGCACTACCCCGCCGCCTACGGCTTTATTCCGCAGACCTACTGCGACGATAAAGACCCGCTCGATATTCTGGTATTGTGCTCTGTGGACCTGGTGCCCATGTGCGTGGTAGAAGCCAAAGTTATTGGCGTGATGCAGATGATTGACGGCGACGAGGAAGACGACAAAATCATTGCCGTAGCTGCCCACGACATTTCCGTGAATCACTTCAACGAGCTGGAGGACTTGCCTCCCCACATGCTCTTGGAGATGCAACGCTTCTTTGAAGACTACAAGGCTTTGGAGCACAAGCAAGTAACAGTGGAGCGCTTTATGGGCCGCGAGCAGGCCTACCGTATCATTGAAGAAAGCGTTACGCTGTATAACACCACGTTCAACAAAGAAAACGTTGCGGCCGATTCAGTAGCTGAAACTTCGTCCAAAGCGTAGTACTAATTGCCGTTCGTGCTGTACTTACAAAACCCACCGGCTTACCGGTGGGTTTCTTGTTATACGCCATTATCCTTAGCCTACCTCGCCGTCGGACTACAGGGCCTTATCTTGCCGCCAGCTCTTCGTTCTCTTTGCATGCGCGACTCCTCCACTACCCACGCGCCTACCTGGCCCACTACGCTGAAACGCGCTACCAACGCCGTGCTCTACAGTAGCACGTGGCTAGCGCTGGCAGCGGTGGCACTTACGTGGGCGTCGTTTTTGTTCTGGCGGGTGCACATTCCGCCCCGGCTGGCAGGGCTGATTTTCGCGGCTACCCTTTTTCTCTATAATCTCGATAGCGTATTACCCTATAAATACAGCCAGAAGTTGGTGCTCTCGGAGCGCAAGCTCTGGATGCGGCAGCATCGGCGCGAGCTGTTTGGGCTGGCATTGGTGTCGTTGGTCGGAGCCGGGGCTTTGTTTTTTTACGACGGCTGGCTGCACCTGATCGGCTTTTTGAGCCACTTGGCGCTGATTTCGGTGCTGTATTCCCTACCCCTGCTGCGGGTACGGGGCAGGTGGCGCGCCCTGCGCGACTTGCCCCTGCTCAAAGTATTTCTGATTGCCTACGTATGGGCCGCCGTCACGGTGTGGGTACCGGCGCTGTACCTGGGCATCCCGCTGAGCACACCAGAGCTACAATTGCTCTTTGCGCGGCGCTTCTTCCTGATTCTGGCGCTGGCTTTCGTCTTTGATATCCGTGACTATACCAAAGACCGCCTCACGGGCACCTACACGTTTCCGGGGGTATTTGGGGTGCGTGCCACCAAGTGGATAGCACTGGCGGCGTTGCTGGTGTCGTGCGTGCTACTCCCCCACAACATCACCCTGCGCCAAGGCACGCTGCTGTTGCTGCCATCTGTTTTGGCCGCCGCCGTCATCTGGTACGCCGACGAAACCCGCCCGGATTATTACTTCGCTTTGCTTACGGATGGGGTTATGATTGTGTACTTCCTGGCGGTGTATTGGGCGATGTAAGATGGTGAGGTTGTGAACGAAAACGTCTGTCATCCTGCGCGGAGCGAAGGATGACAGACATTCTTTATTCACCACTTCACCACTCCTCCGGCGCAGTTAGCTCCTGGAAGGCTAGGCCGAGCTTTTCGATAAGGTCGTGGGCGAGGCTGCCGGCTTCACCTAGTTCCTGGGCAGCTAGAGTGCCAGCGCGGCCGTGGGCGTATACGCCTAGCAGGCAGGCATCGAGTGGGTTGAAATGCTTGGGTTGAGCGCGCAGGGCCGTTAGCACGCCTGTGAGAGCATCACCAGAGCCACCGCTGGCCATGCCGGGGTTGCCGGTGCTATTGAAATACAATGGGCCATCGGGGGTGCCCAGGCAGGTATAGGCGCCTTTCAGCACGCAATAGCAACGGTGCTTCTGGCAAAATTCGCGCAGCAGTTCCAGGCGGTGGTAGTCGTCGCGGGCGGGCTCGGTGAGGCGCTCGAACTCCTTGGGGTGAGGCGTGAGCACGGTATCGGGAGGTAGTAAATCGAGCAACTCGCGGTTTGCGCCTAGTAGGTTCAAGGCGTCCGCATCCAAGACCAAAGCTACGTGCTGCTCACCAGCTTCGCGCAACAGCTTTTCCAGCACGGCTTTCGTGGCGTCTTCCTGCCCCATACCTGGGCCCATACCCACCGCATCGTACGATTGTAGTGTGGGTAGCTCCGTCAGGTGGTCCTGGTTGGGGTCGACTAAAGCCATGGCTTCTGGCGCCGATGTTTGCAGCACATCGTAGCCGATGCTGGGTGTACGTACCGTGAGTAGCCCTACCCCGCTACGCAAACAGGCTCGTGTAGCCAGCACGCACGCCCCAATTTTGCCTTTGCTACCCGCCAGTAGCAAAGCATGCCCATATAGGCCCTTGTGCGAAAACATGGCGCGACGCGGCAACTTGCCCGCCACAAACGCCGCATCCACGAAATAAAGGTCAACTTTCGCTTTGTCTAGGAATTTTGCGTCGAGGCCGATAGCTACCAGGTGCCATTGGCCTACGTACTGAGCGTTGTGGGGTAGGAGAAAAGCCAGCTTGGGCAGCTCAAAGCTGACGGTGTGGTAGGCCTGCACAACGACGCTATCGGTGGGTTGGGGTGCGTCGGTGAACAGGCCGGAAGGGATATCCACGGCCAGCACGCGCGCTTTAGTCTTGTTGAGGTGGCGCACCAATGCAGCGGCTACTCCCTCCAGCGGCCGGCTGAGGCCAGTGCCAAACAACGCGTCCACTACCAGCGCGTTGGTGGGTAGGGTAGGGAGGGCATCTTCTGTTACAACAGCCCGTGGCACATTGCTAGGCAACCTGTCAAGGTTGGCTTGGCAGTCGGCAGAGCGTTTGTCGGTAGGTAGGAGCCACACGCGCACCTGGTAGCCCGCCGTGTGCAGGAGCCGCGCCACGGCCAGGCCGTCGCCGCCGTTGTTGCCGGGGCCGCAGAGGATGTGCGTTTCGCCTGCCGTGCTGGGCGAGAGGCGGCCCATGAGCCAATCAGACAACGCGACGGCAGCGCGTTCCATCAGGTCGAGGGAGGAAATACGGTCGGTTTTGATCGTGGCCTGATCGGCAGCGTGAGTTTGGTCAGCAGAGAGGATTTTCATGCGCGAAAAAGAGGTAGGCAGCGTACTGAACTCATTCTTACGAGCAAATACGCGGCGTGGCGAGTCAAAAATAAACTTCGCGCCTATGTTCCGCGTTTTCAAACAGACACTCTTCCCTGAATTCCAAAACCAACCGATATGCAAACCTGGAATGACGTTATCCGGCTGGCCAACCACGGCAGTCCTACCCCGCCCCGGCGCGTGGAGAAAACCAATGCCGAGTGGCGTGAGCAACTTACCCCCGAGCAGTACCACGTAACCCGTGAGCACGGCACCGAACGTGCTTTCACCGGCGAGTACTGCGAAGCGCACGAGGCGGGCCTTTATGCGTGTGTGTGCTGCGGCACTCCACTCTATGACTCGCGCACCAAGTTTGAATCGGGTACCGGCTGGCCTAGCTTCACGCAACCCGTTGAAGAAAGCGCTATCAAGTACAAGAAGGACACCAGCTACGGCATGACGCGCGTGGAAGCGCTCTGCAACGTCTGCGACGCGCACCAAGGCCACGTTTTTCCCGATGGCCCTGCGCCGAGCGGCCTACGGCTGTGCATCAATTCGGCCGCTATCAAGCTAGTGGAAGCTAAGGAACCAGCCGCCTAGTGCTGATTCTGCTTTACAGCAATACAAAGAGCAGCGGGTGAAAGCCGGCTGCTCTTTGCGTTTAGCCGAAAATTCTGCCGAATTTTGCACGGCAGCTGAACTGTAAAAGTAGCAGGCATCATCTTTGGCTACCTTCCACAGGTAACAGGCAACCCACAACTGGCAACTGACACATTATGTCGCTTCTATTCACTGATTTTGCCAGCTGGCAGGCACACTGCGAAGCCACCGGCGAGCCGCTCTACCAGCCCGTGCTGGCTTACGAGATAGAGCAAAAAGGCCGCGCCGAAGCCGATATCTGGCCGGGTCTGCAACGCGCCTACGACGTGATGCGCGACGCCGTGCACACCGGCCTCACCCAAAATATGGTATCGCGTTCGGGTATGGTCAATAATGGGGCCCGCAAGATTGCCGCCTCGCCCGTTACGGTACTGTCGCCCGAGTTCAAGCAGCTCGTAACGCGGGCGCTGGGGGCCAAGGAGGTGAACTCGTGCATGGGTAGGGTAGTAGCCGCGCCCACGGCCGGGGCTTCGGGCATCCTGCCCGGCGTGCTGGTCACGCTACAAGAGCAGCACCAACTATCAGACCATCAGATTCTGGAAGGTCTGCTGGTGGCGGCGGGTATCGCCCTCATTATCGAGCAGAACGCTTCTTTGGCGGGTGCCGTGGGCGGGTGCCAAGCCGAAACAGGTAGCGCGGCCGCCATGGGCGCCGGGGCCATTGTGTATTGCCTAGGCGGCTCGGTAGACGAAGTGTTTGCCGCCGTAGCCATCACCATTCAATGCATGCTGGGACTAGTGTGCGACCCAGTGGCGGGGTTGGTAGAAGTGCCCTGCGTGGTGCGCAACGCCTCCGCGGCGGCCATTGCCTTCAGTTCGGCCCAGATTGCCATTGCCGGCGTCGACCCCGTCATTCCCGTGGACCAGTGCGTAGCGGCGCTGGGTGAGGTAGGACAGAGTATGGAAACCCGCTACAAGGAAACTGCGCTAGGGGGGCTGGCCAACACCACCCGCGGCCGTGAGATTGAGCGGATGGTACTGGTGCAGGATGTGCAGATCTTGCCGGACGAGGAGGTAGAGTAGCGCCTTGCTATTAACTTTTCCGCTCGCGCCACAGCTTATTGAACGACTTAGGTGCTACCTCCAACGCCTCGCGGCGCTTGTTCCAGCCTACCAGCGTCAGCATCCGGAAGAGGGCCCAGTTTTTGGCGCGGGCAGGTAGCAGGTTCAACAAGCGGCGGTTCAGCATGGCCAGCTTCCAGAAATACATGGCTCGGGTTTCTTCCGAGTCGGCCATGCCTTGCTGTACGCTCTGCTGACGGTTTTTGAGCAGCAGATTGTGAATGTTGATCTTGACGGGACATACCGAGGTGCAGGCGCCACACAGGCTACTAGCGTAGCTCAGGTGCTTGTTCTCAGCTAAGCCCGATAAATGGGGCGAAATAACCGAACCAATAGGCCCGGAATACGTGGTTTCGTAGGTGTGGCCGCCGATATTTTTGTAGACGGGGCACACGTTCAGGCAGGCGCCGCACCGGATGCAGTGCAGGGCCTCGCGCTTGTCGGGCTGGGCTAGGATGTTGGTGCGGCCGTTGTCGAGCAGCACCACATACATTTCCTCCGGGCCGTCTTTTTCCAGCGGCTGGCGCGGACCAGTATAGATGGTATTGTACACCGTCACCTGCTGGCCGGTACCGCTGGTGCTAAGTAGGGGCCAGAACAAATCCAGATCGGCTAGCTTCGGAATCACTTTCTCGATGCCCACAATAGCAATGTGCGTGCGCGGAAAAGTGGCCGACAAGCGGGCGTTGCCCTCATTTTCGGTCACGGCCACGGCGCCGGTATCGGCAATCAGGAAGTTGCCGCCCGTGATGCCTACCTCCGCCTGCGTGTATTTGTCGCGGAGCAGGCGGCGGGCCGTGAGTACCAGTTGCTGGGCATCGTCGGTGTGCTCAATGCCCAGGTGCTTCACGAAGATGTCGGCAATGTCCTTCTTGCTCAGGTGCATGGCCGGTGTCACGATGTGGTAGGGCCGCTCGCCGTTCAGCTGCACAATGTACTCGCCCAGGTCGGTTTCGATGGAGTCGATACCGTTCTTGCCGAGGTAGTCGTTGAGGTGAATTTCCTCGGTGGTCATGCTTTTGGCCTTCACCACGGTGCGGGCTTTGCGGCGGGCCATAATTTTGCCTACCTCCAGCAACGCCTCCTGCGCATCCTGCGCCCAGATAACCCTACCCCCACGCGCCGTGAAGTTGCGCTCAAACTCCAGCAGGTACTCATCTAGGTGGTTCATCACGGTGGCCTTAAGGTAGGAGGCCCGCTCGCGGGCCAGCTCGTGGTCGTGGTAGAAACCCAGGCCGGTTTGCACAGCCGCGTTGTACTTGCCGATGTTGAAGCGAATCTTACGACGGTGTTCCAAATCGAAGGCTTTCGACTCAGAGTCAGTCAGAAACTGCAGGACTTTGGCCATGACAATACGCGTTGAATTTCCCAACAAAGGGATAGTGAAAAAGCACAGCGGTTCGCAGAAACACGCTCTGCGAACCGCCGACTAGGAAATCAGACTATTAAAGATACTTACGGTTTGTTGGAATCCACCACAATACGCTTGTCGCGGTTGGCTAGCTCCCAAGCCGTGTAGAACACCAAGCGGGCGCGGGGCTCCATCTTCTGAAACTCGATTTTCTCTACCTCGTCGCCGGCGCCGTGGTAGTCGTCGTGCACGCCATTGAAGAAGAACGCCACCGGAATCTTGTGCTTGGCGAAGTTATAGTGGTCGGAGCGGTAGTAGAAGCGGTTCGGGTCCTGCGGGTCGTTGAAGCGGAAGTCGAGGTTGATGTTGTCGTGCTTCTGGTTCTCGTTCTGCAAAATCGTGTGCAGCTCCGACGACAGCTTGTCTGAGCCAATCACGTACACGTACGTTGGCTGGCCTTCGTGCTCTTTGTCGGTGCGGCCTACCATGTCGGTGTTTAGGTCGGCCATGGTGCTTTCCAAGGGGAACACCGGGTGGTCAGTGTAGTATTCTGAGCCCAGCAGGCCCTTCTCCTCGCCCGTCACGGTCAGGAACAGGATGCTGCGGCGCGGGCCGTGACCATCGGCTTTGGCTTTCGTGAAGGCCTCGGCCATTTCCAGTACCGATACCGTACCCGAGCCGTCGTCGTCGGCGCCGTTGTTCACCTCGCCGTTCGTGATGCCGATGTGGTCGTAGTGAGCGGAGAGTACCAGCAACTCGTCCTTCTTATCGGTACCCTCGAGGTAGCCCAGCACGTTTTCGGTGGTGAAATCCTCCGTTTTGCGGGGCGCTTTAATGGAAAATTTCGTGGGCTTGAAGGGCGCTACTACCGGCTTACCGGCTTTGTTCACGCTCTGCTGATATTTGGTAACGGCTGCGGCCGTAGTACCCAGCATCTTGTAGCCTACCGCCGGCGACACAAAGAACATGGTAGCGCGCGTTGACTTCTGCGCGTCCTTAAACGCAATGCTTGGCCGGTTTACGTAGCCCGCCATACGCGCCGCCAGCTTCTGGAAGTTGCTGTTGGGGTTGAAATCAACAAAAAACACGCTTCGGGCACCCTTCTGAATAGCCAGCGCTGCCTTTGCCCGGTAGTCGGTGCCCCATTTGCTGGGGTTGCCTTCCTTCCCCAGTAGTGGCTGGTTCTGGGCATTGGCGGGCTCGCCAATCAATACAATAAGGTCTTTGCCCTTCACATCGATACCCGTATAATCGGAGTAGTCGTCCTGCTCGATGCCGTAGCCCACAAACACCGGCTGCACCGTGGTTTCCTGCTGAAACGGCGACGTGCCCATGCCATAGAAATCCTGGAGCCACTGGTAGGTCTGGCCGGCCACCTTCAGGGTAGCGCCATCGGCCCAGGTGCTGCGCTCCATGGTGAAGTGCTGGAGGTAGGGATTGTCGGAACCCTGCACCGGACCTTGCAGCCCTAGCTCCTTGAAGCGGTTGGCAATGTACTCAGCGGCCATTTTCTGGCCTTTCTCTCCGGTCTCGCGGCCCTCGTACGCATCTGAGGCAATGATGCTCAGGTGCTTGCGCAGGTCTTCCTGCGTGATGGTTTGGGCGTAGGTAGTGGCCAGGTCGGAGCCGGCGGGTAGTACTGTCTGCGGCGCCGACTGCTGGGGTGGGGTGGTAGGTGCTTCCGTTTGGGCACCACGCTTGTGTTTGACTTTAATTTTCTTGGGCTGCTGGGCTATGCTTGCCGTGGTGCAGCACGCCGCCAAAAGCAGCGTCAGGAGAGAGGGTTTATTCATTCGTTGGGTCTTGGAGTCTTTGTTTTTAGCAGAACGTTATTCAATAGCCCGTCATTCCGAGCTTGCCGAGGAATGACGTTCTATTGCTTGACAATTAATACCGAAGCGTAGGCGGCTACACCCTCACGCCGGCCCACAAAGCCCAGCTTTTCGGTGGTGGTGGCTTTGATGCTGATGTCCTCTTCGGCTATACCCATCACCTCGGCTAGCACCCGCTGCATTTCCGGAATGTGCGGATTCACCTTGGGCGCCTCCAAGCAAATAGTTGAGTCGATGTTGCTGATTTGGTAGTTTTTCTCGCGCAGCAGGCGCACTACTTCGGCCAGCAGGCGTTTGCTGTCAATGCCTTTGTACTGCGGGTCGGTGTCGGGAAAGTGAAAGCCAATGTCGCGCAGGTTGGCCGCGCCCAACAGGGCGTCGCAGATAACGTGGATGAGCACATCGGCGTCGGAGTGGCCTAGGGCGCCGTGCGTGTGCGGCACCTGAATGCCGCCGAGCCAGAAGGGTAGGCCCTCCTGAAGCTGGTGAACGTCGTAGCCGAAGCCGGTTCGGATTTTCATACGAAAACAGAAAAGAAGAAAGAAGGCCCAAGATACGGCCCTGGCCAGACTTGTGCCCAAGTAGTGCACGCCCAAAAAATAAAGTGTGGGCAGGCTAAAGTATTACGAACGGTCGTGCGTCTGCTTTCGCAAAAGAAAAAACTACATAGAAAAATATATATGGAAACTTTGGAATCGTTTAAAGTTTCCTGTGTATCTTTGTACTGTGAACACACAAACAAAAGACAGAATTATTGAAGCGGCCTCTGGTCTGTTTATGCGCAACGGCATTCGTAGTATTTCTATGGATGACATTGCAACTAATCTGGCTATGTCGAAGAAGACGCTGTATAAGTGGTTTAGCAACAAAGACGAAATTGTGCACGAGGCCATGCAGCGGCACGTGTTGCGCGAAGAAAACGACTGCACTATCTCCTTCCCTTCGGCGGCCAACGCCTTGGAAGAAATGTTTCAGCTGATGCAGTGGCACCGGCAACTGCTTACGGAGCTGCACCCCAGCCTTTTTCACGACCTACAGAAGTATCACCCGCAGGCCTGGAGCGTTTTTGAAAAGCATAAAAACACGTTTGTATTACAGAAAGTAATTGAAAATCTGCGCCGTGGCATGGCAGAAGGTGTGTACCGGGCCGACCTGGATGTGGAAGCACTGGCCCGACTGCGGTTGGCTGAAATAGAGGTGTGCTTTAACGCTGATGTGTTTCCGCACCGCCAATTTGAACTACAATATCTGAATACGGTGTGCCTGGAGCACTTCCTGCTGGGCGTTTCGTCGCTGAAAGGCCATAAGCTCATCAACCAATATCGGCAACTAACAGAGGTCGAGTAGCCTCTCCCAATTGTTCCCTTCCTCTTTTCCTAGTATGAAAAACATTTGCCGCCTGTTGCTGCTATTCGCAGTGCTGGGTTTCCTAAGTCTGCACGAGCTATTGGCCCAAACGCCGGCCACTGGTCAGCCCGTAGCCACCACTGCCGCCATGGCGCTGTCGTTGCCCCAGGCCATCGACTATGCCATCAAAAACAAATCCACGCTGCAATCCACGCGCATCGACCAGCAACTGGCCGCCGCGCAGGTAGGGCAGGTGAAGTCGCAGGGCCTGCCACAGGTGAACGTAGCGGCTTCCGTAACGGACAACTACAAGCTGCAACGCTCCTTGGTTGATTTCGGCGCTTTTGCTGGCGGACAAGGTGTGCTGAATGGGACTACCCTCACGCCGTCAGATGTGGCGAATGCACAAAACGGACAGTCGGTAACACTACGGCCTGCTTACGATGACCCGGTGCCAACGCCACCTACCGCGCTGTCGTTGGGCTTCCAGTGGCAGGGCAATGCTTCGGCTTCGGCCTCGCAGCAGCTGTTTAACGGCTCCTACCTGTTGGGTTTGAAGGCTGCCAAAGTATACCAGCAGCTGTCGGTGAAGCAAACTAAGCAGAGTGAAATCGATGTGGTAGAGCAGGTGTCGAAAGCCTACTACAGCACGTTGGTGGCCGGACAACGGCTGGATTTGCTGTCCCGCAATGTGGCTCGTTTGGACACACTATTGTATCAAACGCAAAAGACGTTTGAGGCCGGTTTTGCTGAGAAGCTGGACGTGCAGCGCCTGCAAGTGCAGCGTAACAACCTGCGCATTGAGCAGCAGAATGCCGAACGCCTGATTGACCTGAGCGTGGCGCTATTGAAGTTTCAGATGGGTCTTGACCAGCGCCAGCCCGTGCAACTCACCGACTCGCTGAGCACGGCCGTGCTGGATGCGGAGCGCCTGAAACAGAGCTTAGTGCAGGCCGACGCCGACTTCAACTATCAGAATCGCATTGAATACTCGGTGCTGGAAACGCAACGTGACCTGGCGGCGTTGGATGTGCGCAACCAGAAGGCCGGCTACCTGCCTACCCTCAACCTGATAGGGGCCTACGGTTTTCTGGGTTCGGCCCGCTCGCTGCCTACCCTGATGCAGTTTCGGGGACCTAACTCAATAGACCCTGTTACCAATTTTCGCAACCAGAACTGGTTTGCCTTCGGCAACGTGGGTTTGCAGCTGCAAATCCCGGTATTCGATGGCTTCCGCAAGAAATACCAAGTGCAAACGGCTCAGCTGACGCTAAAACAGGTGAATACGGGCTTCACTACCCTGCAACAGACCATCGACCTGCAACGCACCCAGAGCCAGACTACCCTGCAAAACGACCTGGACGTGCTAACCAACCAGCGCGCCAACCTGGACCTGGCGACGGAAGTAGCGCGGGTAGCAAAGATCAAGTTTCAGGAAGGCGTAGGCTCCAACGTGGAGCTGATTACGGCTGAAACCGATTTGCGCCAAGCCCAAACCAACTATTACTCGGCGCTTTATGATGCGCTGGTAGCCAAAGTTGATTACGACAAAGCCAGCGGCACACTCTACAACAAATAAGTAGCAACTGGCCCTTTTTCAAGATACTCCTCCGCTCCTATATGAAACGCTCCTTCTTTACAACTGCTAGCCGTCCGGTGCTAGCCATCAGCCTGATGAGCCTGCTGGCCTCCTGCGGTCAGGGCGACAAAGACCCGGCCGCCCGGTTGGCGGAACTCAAAAAAGAACAGGCTACTACTCAGGCCAAAATTGCGGACCTGGAAGCCAAAACTGGTGCTAAGGAAGCAAATGCTGCTGCCCAGGCCGTGCCCGTATCGGTACTCAACGTGCAGCCCGAGAACTTTGCCAGCTACCTGGAGGTGCAGGGTAGAGCCGATTTTGATGAGAATGCCAACGTGTCGCCGCGGGCGCCGGGCACCATCACCAACATCCGCGTGCAGCGCGGCGACCGGGTGAGCAAGGGCCAGATTCTGGCTACCCTGGATGCGGCCGTGCTGGAAGCTGGTCTTGCCGAACTACGCACCCGCATGGACCTGGCCCGCGTGATCTACGAAAAGCAGAAGCGTCTCTGGGACCAGGAAATTGGGACGGAAGTACAATACCTGCAAGCCAAGAACAATTACGAGGCGCTTAAGAACAACCTCACCACCCAACAGCGGCAGCGCGACCAATATAACGTGCGGGCGCCCTTCGCGGGCACCGTGGATGACGTACCGGCCAAGGTAGGGGAGTCGTCGGGGCCAGGTTCGCCGGTGGTGCGCCTGCTGAGTGGTACCAGCGGCAAGATCGTGGCCGACATCTCGGAAGCCTACGCCAACAGCATTAAGCCCGGCGACAAGGCCTTAGTGAGCATCCCCGACATGGGCGAGGAGAATATCTCCGCCACGGTGCGCACGGTGAGCAGCATTATCAACCCGACCAGCCGTACCTTTACCATTGAGCTGCGCCTGAACAGCTCGGCCGCGGTGAAGCTGCGTCCCAACATGGTAGCCACGGTGCGCATCCAGAACTACAACCGCCAGAACGCTACCGTGCTACCCGTAGATCTGGTGCAGCGCGACGAGCAGAACAGCTACGTGTACGTGGTGGAGCAAAAGGGCCAGCAGAAAGTGGCGGCTCGGCGCGTGATTGAAACCGGCGCTACCTATAACGGCAAAGTAGAAGTGACCACCGGCCTGAAACCCAACGACCAAGTAGTGTCGGCGGGCTATCAGAATCTGAACGAGGGACAAGTCGTTTCACTGTAGGGGCGGCTTGCAGCCGCCCGTCGTAGAACGAGGGTCGGCAGAAGGATGAGTGCGAAGTAAATAACGACGGGCGGCTGTAAACCGCCCCTACTCCTACGATTATGCAGGATATAGAAAAAGAATTTGGGCCCACCAGTTGGTCCATCAATAACAAGACGAGTATCTACATCATCACGCTGATCTTGTGCATCGCGGGGGTGTTTGCGTACATCAAGCTCGGCAAGGAGAAGTTCCCGGACATCGTGATTCCGCGCATTATCGTGGCCACGGTGTACCCCGGCACCTCACCGACGGACATTGAGAACCTGGTGACGCGCCAGCTCGAAAAGGAGATTAAATCGGTGAATGGGGTGAAGAAAATCAACTCCACCTCCAACCAGGACTACGCCATTGTGGACGTAGAATTCAACTCCGGCGTGGACGTGCAGTACGCCAAGCAGCTCATTAAGGACGCGGTGGACAAAGCCAGTTCTGAGCTGCCCAACGACCTGCCTACCCCGCCCACCGTGCAGGAGGTGAACATCTCGGAGCAGCCGATTATGTACATTAACCTGGCTGGTAATCTTCCGCTGAGCCAGCTGAAGAAGTACGCCGATGATTTCCAGGACCGGATTGAAGCCCTACCCGAAATTACGCGGGTAGATATTGTGGGTGCCCTGGAGCAGCAAGTGAACGTAGATGTGGACCTGAACCGCCTGCGTGCTTCCCGCCTGAGTTTCACCGACATCAGCAACGCCATTGCCCGCGAGAACATCACCATCTCGGGTGGCTCGGTGGATGTGGGCGACCAGAAACGCGCCGTGCGCGTGGCCGGTCAGTACGCCAACGCCGCCAACATTGCCGATATCCAAATCAAAAACCTGAACGGCTCGGCCATTCGCCTGGGCGACATTGCCACCGTGCAGGATGCCTTCAAAGACCGCGAATCCTATGCTCGCCTGGATGGCAAAACGGCCGTTACGCTGAACGTAGTGAAGCGTCAGGGCGAAAACCTGATTGAGGCTTCGGATAAAATCAAAGCACTGATTACCGAGGCTGAGCAGACCCTACCCAAAGAGCTGACCATTACCGTGACGGGCGACACCTCGAACGACACCCGTGTAACGCTGAATGACCTGATTAACACCATCATCATCGGCTTCCTGCTGGTGACGTTGATTCTGATGTTCTTCATGGGCACTACCAACGCGTTGTTTGTGGGCCTGTCGGTGCCGCTGTCGATGTTCCTGGCATTTGTGATGCTGCCTACCCTCGATTTCTCGCTGAACATGATTGTACTCTTCGCCTTCCTGCTGGCGCTGGGCATTGTGGTGGACGACGCCATTGTGGTGATTGAAAACACCCACCGTCTGTTGCACGAGCACCCCGAGATGACGACGGCCCAGGCCGCCAAGTACGCAGCCGGTGAGGTATTCGTGCCTGTATTGGCTGGTACGCTCACCACGGTGGCACCCTTCGTGCCGCTGATGTTCTGGCCGGGCATTGTGGGCTCGTTCATGTTCTACCTGCCTGTTACCTTGATTCTCACGCTGATGTCGTCGCTTATCGTGGCGTTTATTATGAACCCGGTGTTTGCCGTGTCGTTCATGGAGCGCGAAGAAAACCACGGCGGCAAGGTGGTTTCCTGGGGCGAGTTGTCTATGCTGGCTAAGCTGTCGATTGGTGCTGTGGCAGTCATTGCTGTCATTGGCTACATCAGCGGCTCTACCTTCCTAGGCAACCTAATGCTGACGCTGCTAGCCTTCATTTTCCTGAACAACTATGTGTTGGTGAAGCTGATTGCGAGTTTCCAGACGAAGGCGCTGCCGCGCTTCCAGAACGGCTACCAAAGCCTGGTGCGCTGGGCGCTCAACTGGCCCGTTAGCATTATGGTGAGCATGTTGGTGCTGTTTGTAGTGGCTTTCATGGCCGTGGGTGCGCGCTCACCCAAGGTGGAGTTCTTCCCCTCGGGCGACCCCAAGTTCATCTATACCTACCTGAAAATGCCGGTAGGCACGCGGGTAGAGGTGACGGACTCAGTGGCCCGCATCCTGGAAAAACGCATCTATGGCGTGATTGGCCGCAAAAACCACGACGTGGAATCGGTGATTACTAACGTAGCCATTGGCGCCGGCGACCCCGGCGAAGCAACGGCTACCGGCGTGTCGCAGTCCAACCTGGCGAAGATTGGCGTGGCGTTCAAGGAAACCAGCGAGCGGACCGGCCCGGCCACCAGCGAGTACATGAACAAGATTCGGGAAGTGGTGAAAGGCATTCCGGGCGCCGAAATTTCGGTGGACAAGGAAGCCAGTGGCCCGCCTGTGGGTAAGGAAATTGCCATCGAGGTGGCCGGCGACGACTATCCTACCCTCGCCAAACTCTCCAAGAAAGTGACGCGCTACGTTGATTCGCTCAACATTGGCGGCATCGAGCAGCTGCGCTCCAACCTGGAAGACCGCAACCCCGAAATTGCCGTGGACATCAACCGGACCCGCGCCAACCGCGAGGGCATCAGCACGGCCCAGATTGGCTCCGAGGTGCGCACGGCCATCTACGGCTTCGAGGCCAGCAAATTCAAGACTCCTGATGATGAGTATCCGATTCAGGTGCGCTACGCCGAGCCCTACCGCAACGACGTGGACGCTATCCTGAACTCGCCCCTGACTTTCCGCGACGCAACGGGCCAGGTGCGCCAGGTGCCCATTTCGTCGGTAGCTGATGTGAAGTACGGCACTACCTACGGCGGCATCAAGCGCAAGGACACCAAGCGCGTGATTACGATTTCGTCGAACGTATTGGGCGGCTTCACCGGTCCCGACGTGGTGCGTAACATCGAGCAGGCGCTGAAATCCTTCCCTACCCCGCCCGGCTATACCATTAAGATGGGCGGCGCGCAGGAAGACCAGCAGGAAACCAGCTCGTTCCTGGGTATTGCCGCCATCGGCGCCATCGGCCTGATTTTCCTGGTGCTGGTCACGCAGTTCAACTCCGTGAGCAAGCCCCTCATCATCCTCACCGAAATTATCTTCTCCGTAATTGGCGTAATGCTGGGTCTGGCCGTCACGGGCATGAACATCAGTATTGTGATGACAGGGGTAGGGATTATTGCCCTGGCCGGTATCGTAGTGAAAAACGGGATTCTGCTGGTGGAGTTCACCGACATGCTCCGCTCGCAGGGCATGAAGCTGCGCGAAGCCATTGTGCTGGCCGGTCGCACCCGCCTGAACCCGGTAATCCTGACGGCTACGGCTGCCACATTGGGCCTGATTCCGCTGGCCATTGGCCTGAATATCGACTTCTATGAGCTGTTCAACTCCGGCCACCCCAACTTCTTCATCGGCGGTGAGTCGGTGGTGTTCTGGGGGCCGCTGGCCTGGACCATTATTTTCGGGTTGGTGTTTGCAACCATTATCACCCTGTTGGTAGTCCCAGTAATGTACCTGCTCAACGAGCGGATACGGGCCAAGATTACGGGCGTCGACCCCGACGCTCCGCGCGAGGCCCCGGCCGATGCAGAGGAGGTGCGGGCCGCCCGCCCACCGGTGCTGGCCGAAGCGTAATCATTATTTCACAGTAATTTTACGCCGGCACAACATACGCCGCTGGCTGCTAGCCTACCGTGAGGGAGGAGCAGCCGGCGGTAAAAGGCCCAACCGCGGCCTGTTGCCGGAGTTGCGGCGTTTTTCTCTTTCCCCTTATGTTACTCACTTCTACCCCCGCCGTTAAAGCCATTGAGCAACAGGTGCTACGCATTGTCAGCCAGCGCCGTCCGTTGCGGCCCGTGCGCCTGCGCAGCCGCCTCAACCACGAATTGGGCCTCGACTCTCTTGATGTAGTCGACATTATTCTGGCGCTGGAGCAGAGTTTCCACATCGTTATTCCCGATGAGGTGCCGCTCACGACCGTTGGCGACTTTGTAGCCTACGTGGCCGAAAATACACCCGAAGCCAGCCGGGCTGCCTAGTAAACTAGCTAGCGTTTGCCACCAATAGCAAGGCCCGCCACACTTCTGTGTGGCGGGCCTTGCTATTGGTCTAAGGTAGCCTGCTACCGAATGTTGCCGCCCGTGTCGGGAGTGGCCGTGTTGGGTTGGCGGCTGCCGCTGGTTGTGGTGGGCACTACATCGGGCTGCAAGTGCTGGTCGGTGGTATCGGTAGATTCGTCCAGATCAGTAGTACCCGCCTTCTTGGCCGACTCTGGTGCTTTCTGCGCCGGCTCGTTGGCGGGTGCGGGAGCAGTCTGCGCAGGTGTTTGAACCTGGGCCGTTGCGGCAGTGCTGCTGGTGCTGGTAGCGCTGAAGTCAGCCTTCATAGCTTTGTCTTCTACCACAACAGGACGGGTTTTTTCCCACTCCGCAAATTTGTCGAGCTGCTCTTTGAGGGTAGAAGTGAACCAAGCCACCAACGCCACATCGTCGAGAAGGCCAATCACCGGAATAAAGTCCGGTATTACATCAATGGGGCTCAAAAAGTAGATCAGCACGGCCACGGCTGCCACCACCGTAGTAGAAGGTAAACCCGTGTACTCACCCGAGCTAGAAGAGCGCACCAGCCGGATTAGAGTTTGCACCGTTTCCCAGGCATCATGGGCCAGGCTACCCAACTCATTTTTGTCGCGGGCTTTCTGGTAGGCATCGTTCAGCAGCTGCTTCACGCGCAGCGGCTTATTGAGGTATTCTTCGGCTTTCCCCAGAAATTTCTTGAAAAAAGGAGAAGAAGCAACGTGTTCACCTTGAGGAGCTTTGGTAGCCATCGTATAGGAGTGTAAGAGAGAATGAAAAGAGGCATCCGCTGTGCGGGTCTGTCGATGCTACATACTATATCAACCGGAAATGGTTGTAACCAGGGTAACAACAAAGGCCCCGTTTGTGGAAACGGGGCCTTCAGAAAACAAAGAAAAGCCGTGGCGGCTTTGTCAGAAACTAGTTTAAGGCTACCCGGCCAGCAGCGTAGAAATTGCGCTGATAGTACGTCTGTTTCAGGGAGCTAACCATTACGCCACCGTTAGTGGCGGAATGGGCAAACTTGCCATCGTTGAGGTAGATGCCCACGTGGTAGATGGGTTGGCCAGGGCCGCGACGGAAAAATACCAGGTCGCCGGGCTGCATCTCATCTTTGTCCACATGCTTCACGTTCTGAAACATGGAACGCGAGCTGCGTTGCAGCGTCACTCCGTATACTTCTTTGAACACGCGCGTTACGAAGCCCGAGCAGTCGGTGCCACGCTTGGTGTTGCTGCCGTAGCGGTAGGGGGTGCCCAGCCAGTCGAGCACAGTTTCCAGCAGGTCTTTATCTTCCGTGTGGTCGAGGAGTACGCCGAGTTTTTGCTCGTAGTGGGCGTAGGCCACAGAATCGTTGGTGAAGCTTGGCAGCGTAGTGCCATCTGCGAAACCAGAAAAATCGGGGAGAAGCGAGGCCTGGGCTACAATAGGTGTCGAGGAATCAGCTTCGGGAGCACGCTCAAAAAAGAACGAAAGGGCCATTGAGGCAGCGGCGAGGCAATACAGAATTCTGTTGTTCATTGTCCGTCGTAGGGGTAGCGAAATGCAGTGGCCGGTGAAGGTAGCGGCACACTAGGGTAAGCGGGAATACTTCGATAAAAGGCTGCAGTAAGCAGAAAAAAATAGAAGCGAAAAAAACGACATCACCCAGTAAAACTGCCGAAGCAATAGGGTACCAGGTTTTTAAAGCTAAACCACAAAGGGTATGCTATCCAAGTAAAGCCACGATTTTGTTTGCGCTTTATGTATTAAATTCAACAACTGCGGCAATAAATTATATAAATCGGCAAACCGAACCGGGATTTACTCCGCATAAATCGGCCCAAATTTTACACATGAACGTAGCGCCCATTATCGAAAATTCTCCTTTGGCTCGCGTTGCCCGCGTGGTGCTCAAATCGCGTAGTGTGGCAATGGTTTTGGGTGGCAGCATTCACCTAAGTGGGGCCACTAAAGAGGAGTTTCTGCGCGACCCGCGCTGGGTGGCGCACGAGATGTGCCACATCCGGCAATACCAGCAGCACGGTAGGGTAGGGTTTTTGCGCCGCTACCTGCGTGACTGGCTGCGCCACGGCTACTACAACATTCCCTTTGAGGCGGAAGCGCGCATAGCTGGCGACCAGGAAGCTCACCTCTATGCCAACGGCCGTCCCGTGCCCTCCCGCGCCAACTCGCACAAAGGCGCCGGCGAAGTATAAGGCCGTACTATTCATCCGGAGTAACATAAAAAATGCCGCCCCACGGAAGTAGGGCGGCATTAGCAATAGCGCTGTGGCACAGCTTACTCAGTCGGCTCAAATTTTTTCTGGTTGCTGAGCGCCAGCCACGTATCCGGAATCACCTTGGTCATGGCGGCCAGGAGTTTGTTGCTGACGCCTGATATTACGCGGGTTTCGCCGTTCATCAAGGCTTCGTAGCCGTCTTTGGCTACGTCTTTGGGGTCAGCCTTTTCCCCCTGGCCTTCTTCGGTGTGCTCGGCGTGGGCTGTGTAGAAAAATTCCGTTTCGGTGGCGCCGGGGCACAAGGCCGTCACGGTCACGCCAGAATCCTTCAGCTCCACAGTCAACGCCTCAGAGAAGGAAAGCACGAAGGCCTTGGTGGCGCTGTACACCGCCAGCAAAGCGCCGGGCTGGAAAGAAGCCAGCGATGCGAGCTGCAAAATCCGGCCTTTGCCACGCTGCTTCATGTCGCGCCCAAACAGGTAGGTCAGCTCTACCAGCGCCGTCACGTTGGTGTTGATGCAATTCAGGTTGCGGTTCAGGTCAGAATCCAGGAAAGGACCCGCCAAGCCAAAGCCGGCGTCGTTCACCAGAACGTCTACCTGAAGGCCTTTGCCCTGTACTTCGTCGTAAATGCGTTGGGCGGCACCGGGTGCGCTCAAATCCTGCGTGATGAGGGTAGGGGTGATGTTGTGCTTGCTTTGCAGGTGCTCGGCAAAGCCTTGCAGCCCGCCAGGGTTCTGGTCAACCAATACCAGCTGGTACTGATCTTTAGCAAACAAATGCGCTAGCTCCTGCCCGATACCACTGGCGGCGCCAGTGATGAGAGCAACAGAAAGATTGGGGTCCTTGGCCATAAGAATAGTTGAGTAGATGAGGTGGAATGAGCGCCGGTAAACGGCGTAGGATATCATACTACGTTGGTCTGTCCAGAGTTATGGACGAGGTTCAGCCAGGTAATTTCTAGCACTACTGCAACTTAACACAAGACTTTTACGAACTAAGAAGACGGCGAGAACTCGCTGTACGCCTGGTAGCACAGCCACCAGACGATTTCTTCATTTGCTTATAATCTGTTTCAATTATGTCTAAAAACACTCGCAATCAACACACCCGCAATCAACGCTCTGGGCATACTACTGCTACCTCTTCTATGTCGGGCACTGCGGCCGGCACCGTTTCTACGGGCGCCAGCAGCCACACCGACCCCGGTAGCTACCTCAACGACAATTCCAACCCAGCCCAGGACCTGGACCTTAGCCCACAGCCCGCCGCTCGTCCGCAAAACTCCTGGATTCAGGGCGTAAACCAGCTGCCGCAGCAGGTGAAAGACTGGAGCAGCAAAGCTGTGGATCAGGTGAGCAGCCTGAGCACCACCCAAAAGGTAGTGGGCGGCGCCCTGCTATTGGGGGGCATTGGCTGGCTGTCGTGGCGTGCTAATAAGAACGGTGACGCCAACACCGACGAAGCATCGTCGTACGACGCCGTCCAAAGCGCCCGCCCTTGGGGCAGCACCAACCGTACCGTCATCGATGAGCAGTTTCAGCCGGTTACCAGCTACAACAGTGGCATAGCCCACAACAAGGCGAACGACTAGCCAGCACCGGTCACCGCATAAAAAAAGCGCCCCGATGAATTGTTTCATCGGGGCGCTGTGCTTGTGAGCCTTCTACGGGACTCGAACCTGCGACCTGCTCATTACGAATGAGCTGCTCTACCAACTGAGCTAAGAAGGCGTTTCCAAGGCATCCGGCGCTACCAAGGGCTGCAAAGATAGAAAGTCTGGCAGAAACTACGCAATCCGTAGCGTCAAAAAATATGCAGGCGCAGTTACCGGGAGCCAACAACCTGCTAAAGCAGTTTGGCGTTGGAACCCTACCCTCCTACGCGGCCAGTTGTTTGCGAACCGCAGTTGTTTAACTATATCCGATGAAAAAGAAACCTTCTGCTCTGGTGCAGGCCATTGGTAGTGGCTTGGCCGGCGCCGTAGCCGTGAACGTGCTACACGAAATCGTACGCCATCTGCGCCCCACTGATGCTCCCCGCATGGATGTACTCGGCGAGCGGGGCCTGCGCAAGCTGCTGGGCATGGCCGACGCCCCCCAACCCGACGAGCAATCGGCTTATTATCTCACCCTGTCCGGCGACCTGCTGAGCAATACGCTGTATTACAGCTTAGTAGGTAGAGGCAAAGGCGCATGGTGGCGTGGTGCCGTATTAGGCGCCGCGGCAGGGGTAGGTGGTGTAGTACTACCCGGCCCGCTGGGGCTAGGCGAAGCCCCCAGCAACCGTACGCCTCAAACCAAGGCCATGACAGTGGCTTGGTACCTGGCAGGCGGGCTGGTAGCAGCCGGCGTGTCGCGGTGGTGGAGCCAGCGGCGCAAGTAGTGGCCATCCCCACAACAGCCCGAACGATGCTACTAGCTACATATCCCGCGTTTCCGGCATCTTTGCGACGTGATGAAACAACTCCGTAAACTGCTGGTGCGGGCGCTGGGCTTCGAGCGCTACATTCGTCTGGTGAGCCGCGTGTACCTGCGGCTGGTCGGTGCGGGGTGGGGTAAGAAGAAATACCCAGAGCTGTTTTTCTTGCACCAGCTCATCAAACCAGGCTTTGTGTGCCTAGACATTGGGGCCAACCTGGGCTACTACTCCGTGGCGTTGTCGCGGCTGGTAGGAAAAGAGGGTAGAGTACTGGCTGTAGAGCCTATTCCGGATTTTCAGAATATCTGGAAAGATAACGTGAAGCTGAGCGGCTTCGATAACCTTACGCTGCTACCCTACGCCTTGGGCGGGCAAAACCAAACCGTGCAAATGGGTACGCCCGAGCGCCACGGTCTGCTGCACCACGGCATGACCAAGGTAGCCAGCAGCAACCCCCACGAGCACTACGCCCGCACCTACGAGGTACCCATGCGCGTACCCGACGAGCTACTGCGCGACCTCACCCGCCTCGATTTTGTGAAGTGCGACGTAGAAGGGTTTGAATCGGAAGTCTTTGCGCATTTGCAAAGCACGCTACGCCGCTTCCAACCTTTGATTCAGACGGAGTTGAATGGCCTGGAAAACCGCCAGAGCGTAGTATCGTTGCTAGCTGGCCTGGGCTATAAACCATTTGTGCTGTCCGAGCGTTTGGAGTTAGTACCGTGTTCGGATGAGCAACTCCGCAGCGCCGTCACGGCCGATTTTTACTTTCAACCCACCCCCACGGCTGCGTAGCCGGGCGTTTTGTCTTGATGGTCACTTTCCTGCTTTTTCTCCTCGTTTTCTTTTTTCTGATCCGCTATGTGGTGCCGCTAGTGCTGCGCCTGGTAGTGGGAAACCTGCTGCAAAAACAGGCTCGCCGTTATGGCAACCCCTTCGGGTCGCAGGCGCCGTTTGGGCAGGCCCAGCCATCGTCGCCCCCGCCTGGTGAGGTTCGCGTTGACTATGTGCCGCCGAAGACAGCCAGCACCCCGGACAAAGACTTCAAAGGTGGCGAATATGTTGATTTTGAAGAGGTGAAGTAGCGTCCCTGCTGCCTACCCTTCTCAGCCGCACCGTGCCCCCGGCGGCAGCCCGTTTGTGGTTGCCGTTGGGGGCACGGCTCTTATAAATGAAATAAACATTCTACCTTCGGGGCTGCTTCGCCGGGCCGGGGGGCCGGGCGGGCGCATCAGGCTTCTTTCTTCCTCGGATGACTACTGTTTCTCCCGCTCCCGCGCCGCTGTGGCGCCGGGTCCTGCCACACCTGCTGGCTGTTATCTTCTTTCTGGCTCTGGCAGCCGTATATTTTGCTCCCATTCTGTTTGAGGGCAAAAGCTTGGCGCAGCACGACATCGTGCAGTTCAACGGGGGCGCCCACGAGGCCGCGCAGTACCGCGACGTGGCTGGTAAAGAAGCGCTCTGGACGAACTCCATGTTCTCCGGAATGCCTACCTACCTCATCAGCACCCGCTTCCCCGGAGATTTATCTATTTACCTGCACCAGCTATTCACGTTGGGGCTGCCGGCAGTGGTAGCCAATTTGTTTCTGACGCTACTCTGCGGCTATGTGCTGTTTGTGGTGCTGGGCGTGCGGCCGCTGGTGGCCGTGGTAGGCGCCATTGCGCTGGGCTTCACCAGCTACAACCTGATTATTCTGGCAGCTGGGCACAACACCAAGTCGCTATCCTTGGCCTACGCGCCGTTGGTGCTGGCGGGGCTGTTGGTCGCGTTTCGGCGCAATAAGTGGCTGGGGGCCGGCCTGTTTGCGCTCGGGCTGACCATGAACGTACGCTCCAACCACTTGCAAATCACCTACTACCTACTGCTGCTGGTGTTGGTGTTTGGCATTGTGGAGCTGGTGGCCGCCATCAAGGCGAACCGTCTGAAAGATTTCCTGACGCGTACCGCCCTGCTGGGCGTGGCGGCACTACTAGCCGTGGGCGTGAGCTTCGGCCGCCTCTATACCACTGCCGAGTACGGCAAATACTCTATCCGGGGTAAGTCGGAGCTGACGAAAGCGCCACCTGCCGCGCCCGGCCAGCCTGCTGCCACGCAGCAAGACCTCGGCGGTTCCGGCCTCGACCGCGACTATGCTTTCAACTGGAGCTATGGGGTAGGCGAAACCATTACGTTGCTGATTCCCAATTACTACGGTGGTGCTTCGTCAGGCTCGTTGAGCGAGACGTCGGCCACCGCCCAGGCCTTGAGTGGGCTGGGTGTGCCGCCCGTTCAGCTCCGCGACTATCTGCAACAGCTGCCACTCTACTGGGGCACGCAGCCCATCACCAGCGGGCCAGTATACATGGGTGCCATTGTGTGCATGCTGTTTGTGCTGGGCTTATTTGTAGCCGACCGCCGCACGCGCACCTGGCTGCTGGCAGCCACCTTGTTCTCCATTGTACTGGCTTGGGGCAAGAACTTTGAGACCTTCAACAACCTGATGTTCGACTACTTCCCGGCCTATAACAAGTTCCGGTCGGTGTCGATGGCCCTGGTAATTGCCCAGCTAGCCATGCCGCTGCTGGCGGTGCTGGCGCTGGCCCGCGTGCTACGTGCCCGCGTGACTGCGCCGGTAGCAGCCCGTCCCGGCCTGCCGCAAGCCGCTACCGATACGCCCGAAACCGCCGACCTCAAGCGCAAGCTACTGTATGCGGTGGGCGGTACCATTGGTATATGCGTGCTGGCCTACCTAATAGGTCTGGGGCTCGATTTTGCGTCTCCCATTGATGCGCAGTTGCAGCAGCAAGGCTTCCCGTTGGATGCATTGCGCCAGGACCGCGCTTCGCTGATGCACACCGACGTGTTGCGTTCTATATTGTTTATTGCCTTCGCTGGCGGTGCGCTGTGGCTGTTCTTGCAGCGCAAAATTACGGCTACGGTGGCAGCGGCACTGGTGGGCGCGCTGACGCTGGTAGACCTGTGGGGGGCCGACAAGCGCTACCTCAACGACGGCGACTTCCAGCGCGGTGCGGTAGCTCAGCAGTTTATTCCTACCCCCGCCGATCAGCAGATTTTGCAGGACAAAGACCTGAGTTTTCGGGTGCTGAATTTGCAGAATCCGTTTAACGAGGCAAACACTTCTTACTACCACAAAAGCATTGGGGGGTACCACGGGGCCAAGCTGCGCCGCTACCAGGATTTGATTGAGTGGCAGATTTCGCGCAACAACACGCAGGTGCTGAACATGCTGAACACGCGCTACTTGGTTATCCCCGCACAGCAGGCAGGACAGCCCGAGCAGGTGCAGCGCAACCCGGCAGCCTTGGGCAACGCTTGGTTTGTGAGCGACATCGAAAAGGTGCAGTCTGCGGATCAGGAAATCAGCGCGCTCAGCAGCTTCAACCCTGCCACTACGGCGGTAGTGGATATGTCGAAATTTCCGCTTCAGGAGACTTCCTACCTCACGGCCGGCTCCACCATCAAGCTCACTGCCTACTCGCCCGATGAGCTGAAATATCAGTACAACGCCACGCAGCCGGGCTTTGTGGTGTTTTCGGAAATTTATTATAAGGATGGTTGGGATGCGTTTATTGATGGCAAACCGGCGCCCTACGTGCGGGCCAACTACGTGCTACGCGCTATGCAGGTGCCGGCCGGGCAGCACACTATTGAGTTCCGGTTCGAACCCAAGGAGTACGCCATCGGCAACACCATTTCCCTGATTTCGTCTATTCTACTGCTGGTGTTGCTGGTAGGCGGCATTGTGTACACTGTGCGCCGTCCATCTGCCACCTCCGATGCCGTGGCAGACGACCTGCTGATGGCGTAGAAATAGCGAGTAGTGAAGTTCTGTCATCCCAAACAGAGCCAAGGGCCTTATGCCAGTTGAACGACAGGCGTAGCAACAGTTCGTTCATACGAGATAAGGCCCTTCGCACGCTCAGCATGACAGATACTTCTCCTTCGTTTACTCTCCAGGAACTCACGGAACCAGCCGCTACCCGGCGCAATATCCGGCTGCTCCTGCTGCGCGACGACCTGCTGCATCCAGCCCTACCGGGCAACAAGTGGCGCAAGCTCAAATACAATCTTGCAGAAGCCCACCGCTTGGGCCATAATGCGCTGTTGACCTTTGGTGGGGCCTACTCCAACCACCTGGCTGCTGTGGCTGCAGCCGGGCCACTGCACGGCTTCCGCACCATTGGGGTAGTGCGCGGCGAGCCGACGCTGCCGCTGAACCCTACCCTGGCTAAGGCCGTGGCCCACGGTATGCAACTCCGCTACCTCGACCGCGCCACCTACCGCCGCAAAGCCGAGCCAACTGTGCTGGCGGAACTACTGCGTGAAACAGGCCCGGCCTATATTCTGCCCGAAGGCGGCTCCAACGCGTTGGCACTCCCCGGCTGCGCCGAACTGGTTACGGAGCTGGCAAGTCAAACTGATTTTGACTACCTCTGCGTGGCCTGCGGCACGGGCGGTACCTTGGCGGGGCTGCTCACGGGCCTGCACGGTACCCGGCAAGTCGTGGGGGTAGCTGCCTTAAAAAACGCCGATTTCCTGCGCCCGGAAATAGATGGGCTGACACAAGCAGCCACAAATAGCACCTACACCAACTGGGAGTTGCACACTCGCTACCACTTGGGCGGCTATGCGGCCTACTCGGCGGAGTTAATGGAGTGTATCCGCGAATTTCAGGCGCGGCACGGTGTCCTGCTCGACCCTATATATACTGGTAAGCTGCTATACGCCGTGTTTGACTTGCTAGAGCATGACTACTTTGCGCCGGGTAGTACCGTGGTGGCTGTGCACACAGGCGGGCTGCAAGGCTGGCAGGGCTTTCGGCAGCGGTTTGAGAGCCGTAGCGCGTGGTGGCCAGTAGGGTAGTGAGTTGTTGGGGGCTATTGCAAGCTCAAAGGTAAACGGCTGCCGCTAAAGCAACTTTTCTACCGAGTAAAACTAACTATGCTGTTTATGCGCCAATCCGGACCTTTCTGGACTAAATAGCGTTAATAGCGCAACTGTAGCCGTAAATTCCTTTCTACATGATTCGTTTGCTTCGCCGCCTGTTGCCGTTGTTGTTTTTAGTGGGCTTAGGATGGTTTCTGTGGGAAAAAGTACAGCCCACACTAGCAGGCTGGGGTAAAAATCCGCTGGATTTAGAGCCCAAAGTCACCGTGACGCACAACACGGTGCTGGAAAAGATTGAGGGTATGGGCCGCATGGAACTGGTACGCTACCAGTTCAAGGACGTGGTAGAGTACAAAAAGGATTATTCGCGTTTCCTGCCCAACGCCAAAGTGGCCCTCATTGTGGCTGGCAACGCCATTGGCTGCCTCGATTTGCAGAAGGTGCGCCCGCAGGATGTAGTGTTCATCGGCGACTCCATTGTGCGGGTGGCCCTACCCCCGGCTCAGCTCTGCGTGTGGCAGATAGATCACACCAAGAGCAAAGTATACTCCGTCGAAAACACGTACTTTCAGGATGCTGAGCTGGTAGATGCGGCCTACAAATACGCCGAGGTCAACGTGCGCCGTGCCGCATTGCAATCGGGTATTCTGGCCCAAACGGAGCAAAACGCTCAAAAGATTTTGCGACCTATGCTGGAAACCCTCACGGGTAGGCGCGTCATTCTCACCCAGCAAACCGCCCCGCCGCAAGTGCCCGCAAGGCGGTAGGGTAGGGATAGGAACGACGTAGGGGCGGCTTGCAGCCGCCCGTTGCCCGACCCTACTCGTCCTCGTCTGGCTCTTTGCCCAGATCATCCAGCGCCATCCGAATCAGGTCTGATTCGTAGCCTTTCAGCGTGAGGTACTGCGTGAGTTTGAGGCGGCGCTTGCGTGGGTTTGGCTCCTTTTCCTGGCTATCTTTTTTCTCCAGTAAGTCGTTGAGATTCTGGTAGTACTCGTCGCCGTCGATTTCCTTTAGGCCCGCCTTGATGCAGTAGTCCGACAGGCCTTTCTGCTTCAGCTCCTGCGTGATACGGCGGCGGCCCCACTTTTTCTGGCGGTAATGGCCGCGCACGTAGCTGCGGGCGTAGCGCTCCTCGTCGAGCAGGTTTTCGCGGCTGAGCTTGATGATGATTTCGCCGGCCTCGTCCTCGGTCAGGCCGTAGCTGCGCAGCTTGCTTTCGGTTTCTTTGAAGGTGCGCTCTTGGTAGGCGCAGAAGGAAGCAATCTTGTGCAGTGCCTCACCGGGCGTATAGTTTTTGGGTTTCTTATCGGGTTGATACATGCGGGGTAGGAAGAGTTGGAAAGATAACGTGGATAAGCTGGGCGGCGTTCCGGCGCGATAATGGAGCAGCTACGAAAATATGGTGCGGGGCCAACGGGCAACCTTTGGCCGGTAAAATCCCTCTATCTTCACAGTCCCTGTGTTTATTTTAGAAGTTGATGCGCTACCTGCTGTTTGTCTTGTTGATTATAAGTGAGTTGTCGGCCCGGGCTGGCATTGTGCGGGGCCTCGTTACGGATCTGCAAAACCAACCGCTGGCCTTTGCTAACGTGGCCGTGCGGGCCACTACCACCAGCACCGCCACCAACGAGCAGGGCCGCTACCAACTGCGCCTGGAGCCGGGCCAGTACGAGCTGGTGTTTCAGTACGTGGGCTACAAGCCGCGCCTGCAAACCGTGCGCGTGGCCGGCGGCGACACCGCCACGGTGCTCAACGTGCAGCTCACGCCCGAAAACTACCAGCTCAATGAAGTAGTAGTGCGCGCCTCCGACCGCGACCCGGCCTATGCCTTGGTGCAGCAGGCCATCAACTGGCGCCGCTACCACGAGCGCGAGGTATCTGCTTACCGGGCGCGCCTCTACGTGAAAGCCCTGGGCCGCCTCACTGATGTGCCGGGCAAGGTGTTGGGCTTGGTGAAGATCGGGCCGGACATCAAACCGGGTATCTTCTACCTCTCCGAAACCATCTCCGACATCACCTTCCGCCAGCCCAACGTCATTCAAGAAAAGATGCTGTCGAGCCGCGTGAGTGGCGACTCCAAGCGCGTGAGCTTCAACATTGCCAGCGCCGGCAAAGGACTGAACTTCTACAATAACCTGTTGAAAAGCAGTTTCTCGCAGCGCGGCTTCGTGTCGCCGATTGCCAGTAACGCCATGCTGTTTTACCAGTACGAGCTGGTGGGCTCCACCCAGCAAGGCGACTTGCTGATCCATAAAATTCGGGTGACGCCGCGCCGCCGCGCCGATCCGGCGTTTTCGGGCTTCATCTACCTTATTGACGGTACGTGGCGGCTCTACTCCGTGTCACTCGACCTCAGCAAAAGCGCCCAGCTGGAGTACGTCGACCACGTGCACCTAGAGCAGCAGTTCATGCCCGCGCCGGGCGCGTCGGGCGTGTGGGTGATTCAGTCGCAAAAAGCCACCGCGAGTTTCGAGGCGTTCGGGTTTAAGGGCAGCGCCAACGCTACAGCTGTGCTTTCCAACTACAAAGTGGTGCCTACCTACGCCACGCCCCAGCAGGTAGCCGCGCCGCCTGCGCCGGAGCCCGTGGCCGATGCGCCCGTGGTGCGCGAAACCGTGGCCGACGTGAAAAAGCAGCGCCCTACCCTGCGCGGCCTCAACCAGAAGGTAAAGCGGCAACTGCGCCGCGGCAATACCGATTCTATCAACACGGCGCTGGGTATTGTGGAGCCGTTGCGTCGGGGCGAGATTCAGCGGGTAGAGGCCGGTGCTACCACCCAGGACTCGGCCTACTGGAACGACGTGCGCCCGGTGCCGCTCACCGAGGAAGAGCAGGTAGATTACCACGTGAAGGACAGCACCGAGGTGGTGCGCAACTCGCGGCCCTACCAGGACTCGCTGGACCGCAAGCGCAACGAGCTGGGGGTAGGGAAGCTGCTGCTCGGCGGCTACACCTACAACAACACCTTCGCCAAGCAGCGCTTCTACGTGCGGCCGGTGTTCAACATCCTGCAATACAACACGGTAGAGGGCGTGGTGGCCAATGCCGAAGCCACCTACACCCAAGACACTGACGACCGGCGCCGCTTCCAGTTCACGCCTATTATTCGCTATGGTTTCGCGGCGAAGCTGCTGAGCCCTTCGGCGCAAATCGACTGGCAGCTGGACCCCGTGGTGCTGCGCCGCCTGACCATTTCGGCGGGCCGCACGGTGGAGAACTTCGCCGAAAACAGCCAGCTTACGCCTTTCATCAACTCGGCCTACACGCTGCTGCGCAACCGCAACTATGCCAAGCTCTACCAGCGGCGCGGTGCCGAAGTGGCCTACCTCACCGAAATCACCAACGGCCTGACCGTGCGCGGGGCCGTGAACTACTACGACCGGCGCGAACTGTTCAACAACACCTACGACCTGCTCATCGACGTGCCCGGCCGCGCCTTTACGCCCAACACGCCCGAAAACGCCGAGTTGATTGACACCGGTTTCGGCCGCAGCCAGGCCCTTACCCTAGAGCTGACTGCCTCCTACCAGCCCGGCCAGCGTTACCTGTCACGCCCCGATGGTAAGGTGAACCTCTACACCCGCAAGCCGCAGTTTCGCTTCACGTTCTTGCAGGGCGTGCCCTCGGTGTTTGGGTCCGATGTGCGCTACACGCGTCTGGCGGCGGGCATCCGGCAGAGCGTTCAGATGGGACTATTCGGCACCGGTACTTATGACGTAGCGGGCGGTGGCTACCTCGGCTCACCGCGCTTGCAGTTCATGGACTACCGCCATTTTGCCGGTAACCAAACCATCTTGACCGGCAATTTTGCGCAGTTTCAGTTGCTGGATTACTACCAGTACAGCACCCGCCGCGCCTACCTCGAAGCACATTATAACCAGCATTTCAACGGCTTCTTTCTCAACAAAGTCCCGCTGCTGCGCCGCCTGAAGTGGCAAGAAGTGGCTTCGGTGAACTACCTGCACACCCGCACCGCCGGGCACTACCTGGAGCTGGGCGTGGGCATCGAGCACATCTTCAACATCCTGCGCATTGACGGCTACACGGCCCTGCAATCGGGCCAACGGGTAGGCACCGGCGTGCGAATTGGGTTAGGGTTTTAGTGGTTGATGCAGAATACTATAGCAGGCGATGCAACCTTCTATTTAGGAGGACTCCATCTGCTACACTTATAGCAATAGAGTATGAAGACACGGATATACGTTACGTTGTGCGCCTTACTGGTAGGGCTGCTATGGGGTAGTGCTGGCTGCACGAAAGAGGACGGCCTAATAGATGAGAACCTAGTAGGTCGTTGGACCTTAACAGGTCGATTTCATGGGTGGGGTGGCTACAATGCTGCTAATCCCGCTAAGCCTGAAGCCATTGAGTTTGATACGAAGGGTCGCGTATTCTATTACGAGAGCAATGGGCAGGCGCGTAAAGCTACCTACCGACTCAAAACTAGCTCGGAGTCAAATGCCAATATCGATATCCGGGGCGGCGGCGGCAGCAAAGTATACAGCATCCACGGCGACAGTCTAGTGATTGGCTCACCGAATAACGTAAGTGATGGTAGCACTTCTTTCTACTGCCGGATCTGCGCTGTGTCTACTGGTGAGTAGCCTATCCGAATAAAAAGCCCGTCATTTCGACCAGCGGGAGAAATCTCGCACGCAGTGGTAATTTCTATCCGCTATCAGCACGCAAGATTTCTCCTGCTGGTCGAAATAACCTACGCCGGTTTTGCGCTAACGCCAGCAGCCCGGCCAGCCCTACCCCGCACGTTATACAGCACAATCGACACCAGGATAACCGCATACGCCCACAACTCCACGGGCCGCGGCTGCTCCCCGAAGTACCAGAATGCCAGCACGAAGCTCACTACTGGATTCAGATACATCATAATCCCGACCGTGCCGGAGGTGAGGCCGTTGAGGGCGTAGAGATTCAGAAACAGGGGTAGCACCGTGAAGCCCACGCTCAGAATACCAGCGAAAAACAATAGGTGCATATCGGCAAAGCCAGCCGCGAGGTCGGCGCCCAGCAGCGGGGCGGCAGGTAGGAGCACAGCCGTTGCCAGCAGGAGCTGGATTGTCAGCAGCACCAGGCGGTCGTAACCCTGCACAATGCGCTGGGTGATGAGGTAGAGGGCGTAGGTGATGGCCACTACCAAACTCATGAGCAGAGAGCGTAAGTCGCCGGTAATGAGTAAGGTACAGCTTAGCGCACTCAAGCCCACGGCCAACCACTGCGGCAGCCGCAGCCGTTCGCGCAGCAGCAGAAATCCCAGCAACGACAGCAGAATAGGACAGATGAGGTAGGCAAACGAGCCCGCCTGCACGCTCACCTGGTTGATGACGTAGATGAACAGCAACCAGTTGCTCATCAGCAGCAAGCCGCCTACCACCGTGCCGCCCGCCACGCGCCATTGCTCCCGCCGCGAAGCTGCCCGGTACTGTTGCAGGGTAGCCCGCACCACGCCCACGCGCCCCACCGCGTGCATTCCCAGCAATAGCAGCACCGACAGCAACACCCGAAACAGCAGAATTTGTCCGCTCGGGTAGGTGGTGAGCTGGCGCAGGGGTAGGGGAAAGAACCCCCAGATGAGGAAGGCAGTGAGGGCGGCTACGTAGTAGCGGGAAGTCTTCATACTAAGCAAGAAAGGGCGCAAAGATACGCCGCCGGCATCCGGCCACCCGTAACCGTTCTACCTTTGCGGCGGTTGTATTGCTCGCTATGCTTCAGTTCCTCAATCTGCCCGCTCTCACCGGCGGCACCCTCCTGCAAATTTCCACCACGCCCGCTCCCGTGCAGCACCTGCTGCTGGATAGCCGAAAGGCCGATGCGCAGGCGGGTGGCGTTTTTTTCGCCCTGCGCGGTGCCCAGCACGATGGCCACCGCTACCTCGCGGAGGTGTATCAACGGGGCGTGCGCCTGTTCGTGGTCGATCAGCCCGACGACCTGCCCGCCCTACCCGGCGCCGGCGTGCTGCTGGTGCCCGATAGCCTGGCGGCGCTGCAAGCCGTGGCCGCCGCGCACCGCAGGCAGTTCCGGTTGCCCGTGTTCGGCATTACGGGCTCCAACGGCAAAACCATTGTGAAGGAGTGGCTGGCCCAGTTGCTGAGCCCCGACGAGCTGGTGTGCAAAAGTCCGCGTAGCTACAACTCGCAGGTAGGCGTGCCCTTGAGCGTGTGGGAGCTGAACCCGACGCACACGCTGGGCATCTTCGAAGCAGGGATTTCAGAGCCGGGCGAGATGGCGCGGCTGGCCCGCGTGGTGCAGCCTACCCTCGGCCTCTTCACTACCCTCGGCACGGCCCACGATGCGGGCTTTGCTTCGCCTGAGCAGAAGGTAGCCGAGAAAATTCAGCTGTTTGCCGACGTAGACACGCTGTTCTACTGCCGCGACCAGGAACTGGTGCACGCCGCCGTCCAGCGCCTACCCCCGGCGGTGCAGCGGTTTTGCTGGAGCCGCTTCCATCCCTATGAAGCCAATGTGGCCGTGACGCTGCTCGACACCTCCGCTGACCGCACCACCGTGCGCCTGGCCATGCAGCGGCCCGTGTTGCAGGAGCACACGTTCACTCTACCCTTCGCCGACGAGCCCTCAGTGGAAAACGTGCTGCACTGCCTCACGGTGCTGCTGTGGCGCCAGGTGCCCGCCGCCGAAATCCAGCGCCGGCTGGACCGCTTGCAGCCCGTGGCCATGCGCCTGGAGATGAAGCAGGCCCTCAACGACTGCTATGTGCTCGACGACACCTATAACAACGACCTCGCCGGCCTCACGCTGGCTCTGGATATGCTGTCGCGTCAGCCGCGCCGGGGCCGCCGCACCCTGATTCTGAGTGATGTACTGGAATCTGGCTTGGCGGCCGATGAGCTGTATGGCCGCGTGGCGCGGCAGCTGGCTACCCACGGCGTGGAGCGGCTGGTGGGCATCGGGCCGGAAATCAGTGCGCACCAGGGCTTGTTTGGCCGCGCCGAGCAGGAGTTTTATCCGGATACCGAAGCCTTTCTGGCCGGTTTTCAGGCCGATGATTTTCACCACGAAACCATTCTGGTGAAGGGCGCCCGCCGTTATGGCTTCGAGCGGATTGTGGCGGCATTCCAACGTCAGCTCCACGGTACAGTGCTGGAAGTGAACCTCGATGCGCTGGTGCACAACCTCAACTACTACCGGCAGCGCCTCGCCGCCAACACCAAGCTCATGGTGATGGTGAAGGCCTTTGCCTACGGCAGCGGCAGCTACGAGGTAGCCAACCTGCTCCAGTTTCACCGCGCCGACTACCTCGCCGTGGCCTACACCGACGAAGGCGTGGACTTGCGCGAACACGGCATCAGCCTGCCGTTGATGGTGATGAACCCCTCACCCGATAGTTTTCAGAAACTACGCCAGTATCATCTGGAGCCCGAAATCTACTCCTTCGAGCGGCTGCGCGAGTATCTGCGGGCGGCGCAAGAGCAGCCCCTACCCGCCATTCACCTCAAGCTGGATACAGGAATGCGCCGCCTGGGTTTTGGCGAGGAAGATATGGATGAGCTGTGCCAAATCCTGCGCGACAACGCCGCCTCCCTGCGCGTGGCCAGCGCCCTCACCCACCTGGCCGGCGCCGACGAGGTCCGGCACAACGACTTCTCGCAGCGCCAACTAGCAGCATTTCAGCGCATGACGCCCCGCCTCGAAGCCGCCTTGGGCTACCCTGTACTCAAACACGCGCTCAACTCGGCGGGCATCATTCGTTTCCCGGAGGCTCATTTTGGTATGGTGCGGCTGGGTATTGGGTTATATGGGGTAGAAGCCACTGGCCAGCAGCCCGATGCGTTGCGGCCGGTCAGCACCCTACGCACTACAATCTCCCAGATCAAAACCCTACCCGCCGGCGAAACCGTGGGCTACGGCCGTCGCGGCCAAGCCGTCAACCACGACCGGCGCATTGCTACCCTAGCCATTGGCTACGCCGATGGCTACGACCGACGCTTTGGCAATGGGGTAGGGGAGGTGCTGGTACGTGGGCAGCGCGCCCCGCTGATAGGCAACGTGTGCATGGATATGTGCATGGTAGACATAACGGGCATAACCGATGCCCAAGCCGGCGACGCGGCCGTGCTCTTTGGTGAAGGGCTGCCGCTCACGGAGTTGGCGACGCGCATTGGTACTATTCCGTATGAGTTGCTGACTAACGTGAGCGAGCGAGTGAAGCGCGTGTTCGTGACGGAATAGGGAAGTCGGGCAGGGGAGCTAGAAGTATAAAAAATACCTTTCCTGCTATATCTCCCGTACACTCGCTTTATACTATTCCCTCACCTAAATCAACATGAAAAAGCATTTTCTTTCTTTGTTGGCTGCTACAGCCCTATTTGCTTCTTGCAACGACCTGAAGAAACCAGAAGCCAAAAACGAGCCCCAGGAGGCTACTGCCGATACGGCCGTTGTCTATCGCAACAGCGAAGGACCAGCCCCTACTATCATTGACACGGACCCCGATTGGACCTACAATACGGGTGATATGCGGGCCGTAAACGACGAGGAAAGCGCCCTGCTGCCCGGCGTACGGATTCAGGCTTCTGATCGGGTGCGCCTCTATGGTCTTAACGATGAAGTGCTGTTTGACGTGGACAAGGCCACCTTACGCCCCGACGCTACTAAGGCACTACAGGACATATTGGCTTCCATCAACAAACGCTACCCCAACCGCGACATGCGCGTGTATGGTCACACCGATTCTACGGCCAGCGCTGCCTACAACAAAACGCTGGGCCGCGAGCGGGCTGATGCCGTGCGCAACTGGTTGGTAGAGCAAGGCAAGGTCCCCGCCAACCGCGTCACGGTGAAGTCGTTGGGCCAGGCGCAACCCATTGCTGACAACGGCACCGCCTCCGGCCGCCAGGAAAACCGCCGCGTCGAAATTGCGGTACTCACCAAATAAGCAGGCACCTACTCGCCTACCTATTATAAAGGTACAAGGCCCCAACGCTACCAGCGTTGGGGCCTTGTGTATTCTGGCTAACTTGGTTTACAAATGCTTGAGTTAGCTGAAAAGGCCTTTAGAACGGTGTAGAGACGCAAATATGCGTCTCGTCGCCCGCACCATAAGTTCAACGGTGAGACGCATATTTGCGTCTCTACACCGTGCAATAAGTAACGCAAACAGCTGCTTAGTCCTTCAGCATGTCTACCTCAGCCCGAATCATGGCGTTGTAGCGCTGGCCGTTGCTGGCCAAGGTGAGTAGGCTCCAGCCCTTGCCCATGGTGTAGCTCCAGGTACGGCTCTCCTTGAACTCGAAGGTAGGCCGCAGGATTTGACCGTAGGGCGTATACGTATCCATGAAGTTGGTAGTGTAGAACTTGTCGCCGCTTACAATCCACTCCATCGCCACAAAAAAGCCTTCGGTGGGTGCTTCAATGTTGTAGGTAGTGAGGTCTACAGTGTACCATTCTCCGCCTTTCGGGGCCGATACCACCACGTTTTCGGTCAATAAGTCGCTATTAGGCGAGTTGTAGTTGCCGTCGGCGCGGTAGATACGCACGCGGAACGGCTCGCGGGGAAATCCGTTTTCGCCGATGTAGAACGAAACGGAGCGTACGTTGCCGAGCTTCTTGTTCTTGTCGTTTTTTACGAAGAAAGCATACTGGCTGCCGGGCATTCCCTGGATCATGCCTTCGCCGGGTGTGCTATTGCGCGACCCCAGCGAAAGGTCTTTCACCTTAGACCCTTTTACGGTTACGTTGGCTAGCTCCACCACGCGGCGCGGCAACTCAATAATCAGGTCGGGCACGTTTACGCCGCGCTTCACAGCTACGGCCTTCCGGTAGTAGCCCAAGGCCAGAATAATCAGGGAGTCCTGCTGCACCTTCTCGGGCGAGGCCATTTGGAAGAAGCCGAACTCGTTGGTGAGTGCGCCGGTTTGTTCTTCCTTCAAGCCCAGAGAGGCGAACGGAATGGGTTCCTTCGTTTCCTTGTCGACAATGCGGCCGGAAATACGAAACTGTCCTGCGGCTTGATCCTGAGCAAAGCTCAGAGCGGGCAGGAAAAGAGCAAAAGCAAGGAGAGGGAGTAATCGTCTGAGCATAGTAGAACAGGCTTGTAATACTCCAAAACTACAAAAAATCGTGCCGTAATTAGTCGATAATCTTACTATATTTATAATTATGCAATTTGATTTGAGAATAATGATACTCCTTGTTGGAAGTATGTAAAAACGCTGGCTTTTAATATAAATCTATCCTTTGACTGAAACATAAATGGGTGGTACCTTTGTTTGAAGAGAATCTAAATAGAAAACACCGCCGTGCCCGTCTCTTCTGCTTTTGCCCCCACTCCAGCCACCCGCAGCGTAAAAGATCTGCGTGTGGGTGAATCTGGTACTATCTGCTGCCTCAACGACCCCGAAATGGCCTTAAAGCTATTGGAAATGGGCTGCATTCCCGGCACGCAGGTGCGGCTGAACAGCAAGGCACCCCTGGGTTGCCCCGTTACGCTGGTACTCGGCAACGGCGACTACACCTTGTCGTTGCGGGTGAGTGAAGCCGCTACCATTATGTTGCGGGATTAGTTCAAGAGGAAGGGAAGAATGAGTAGCGTTGAGGTTACGACAGAACGGGTAGGCGTAGGTGCAACAACCGCTCCGCGAGAAACGGTTTCGCCCCGGTTGCCGGGCACACTCACGCGCATTGCTCTTATTGGTAATCCCAATTCCGGTAAATCGTCGCTGTTCAACCAGCTCACGGGCCTCAACCAGAAGGTAGGCAACTTCCCCGGCGTGACGGTGGACCGCAAAACCGGTGTAGCCCAGATTACGCCGCTGCTACGCGCCGAAATCATCGATCTGCCTGGTACTTACTCGCTCTACCCGAAGAGCCTCGACGAACAGGTAATCACCGACCTGCTCTACGACCAGACCTCAGCCCAGTACCCCGACTTTGTGGTGGTAACGGCCGATGCCAGCAACCTGCGGCGCAACCTGTTGCTATTCACTCAGCTCGCCGACCTGGGCCTACCCGCCGTGCTGGCCCTGAATATGATGGACACGGCCGCGCAGCACGGCATTAACATCGACGTGGCGGCTTTGCAGCAGGAGGTAGGCGTGCCAGTAATCCCCATGAACGCCCGTAAAGGTATTGGGGTAGCCGCGCTCAAAATTGTGATGGGTCAACAGCTGACGGCTCCTACGGTGCGCTTCTATGAGCCTACTGAGGAGTTGCTGCCCATGATCCGGCAGATTCGCTACTACTTCAACCTGCACAACGATTACCTGGCGCTGCACTACGCGCACCAGTACCGACGCATTAGCTTTCTGACGGCCGATGAGCGGGCCTATATTGAGGAGCTGGTGCAGCAGTACGGCTTCGAGCCCATGGCCCAGCAGGCCCAGGAAACCATCGACCGCTACGCGCGCATCAACGAGCTGTTGCTGAACGTGGTGGAGGTGACGCGCACCGAAGAGGCCGAGCCGTACAGCAACCGCATCGACCGGGTGCTGACGCACAAGGTGTGGGGCTACCTGATTTTCTTCGGCATCTTGTTTCTGATGTTTCAGGCAGTATTTGCCTGGGCCAGCTACCCCATGGAGCTGATTGACGAGGGGGTAGCGTGGATTAATCAGCTGATACAAACCAACTTCGACGGGCCGCTTATTAATCTGCTGACGGAGGGCGTATTGGCTGGATTAGGTGGCGTTTTGATCTTCATTCCACAGATTGCGCTGCTGTTTGCCTTCATTGCAGTGCTGGAAGAAACCGGGTACATGGCCCGCGTTACGTTCATGATGGACCGCATCATGCGCAAATTCGGGCTGAACGGTAAGAGCGTGGTACCGCTGATTTCGGGGGTAGCGTGCGCCGTACCAGCCATTATGAGCGCCCGCACCATTGAGAACTGGAAGGATCGTATCATCACCATCTTCGTCACGCCGCTGATGTCGTGCTCGGCGCGCATTCCGGTGTATACCGTGCTCATTGGCTTGGTAGTACCCGAGGTATCGGTGCTGGGTATCTTCAACCTGCGCGGTATTGCTCTGATGGGGCTGTACCTGCTGGGTTTCCTGGCCGCTATTCTATCGGCGCTGGCCATGAAGTTTCTGCTTAAAACCCGTGAGCGGAGCTACTTCATTATGGAATTTCCGGTGTACCGGTGGCCGCGCTGGAAAAACGTGGGTATCACCATCATCGAAAAGGTGAAAACCTTTGTGTTTCAGGCGGGTAAGGTGATTATAGCCATTTCCGTGATTCTGTGGGTACTGGCATCCTATGGTCCTGGCGACAGACTAGCTACCGCTGAAACCCAAGCGCGCGCCGCCGCCGCGCAACAACGTCTCTCGCCCGAAGAAACTGAAAACATTGTGGCTTCGGCCAAGCTCGAAAACTCTTATGCGGGCGTGGTAGGGCACGTGCTGGAGCCGGGTATCCGGCCGCTGGGCTTCGATTGGAAAATCGGTATTGCGCTGATTACCTCCTTTGCCGCCCGCGAGGTGTTTGTGGGCACCATCTCCACTATTTATAGTGTGGGCCAGGATGCTGATACGCGCACCATCCAGCAAAAGCTCGCCACCGCCCGCGACGACAAGGGGCAGCCGTTCTTTACGCCTGTGCGGGCGTTGTCTCTGCTGGTATTCTACGTGTTTGCCATGCAGTGCATGAGCACATTGGCCGTTACCTACCGCGAAACCAAAGGTTGGAAATGGCCCATCCTGCAAGCCGTGTACATGACTGGTCTTGCCTACGCGGCCTCGTTGCTGGTGTATCAGCTAGGGTCGTAGGGGCGCGTTGCACACGCCCATCGTTGAACGATGCTTATGTTTCCTACTCCTGCCTGCAACGACAGGTAACGATAGGCCTGTATTTCCTGGCCTTTTCCAACAACATCAGCAACGACGGGCACCTGCAAGGCGCTCCTACTGCCCTACCAGAAATACCGCTGGCTGTTTATGAATTTCGGGTAGGCCGCGCTTCTTCCAGCCAGCTACTGTGTCGGTACGCACATACTCATTGGGAGCTGTGAGGCTTGCTGCAATGCATAGGCGGGTAGAGGATTGCAGCTGATTCAGTAAGTCTTCGAGCAGCTGCATGTTGCGGTAGGGCGTTTCGATAAACAGCTGGGTCTGATGTTGGGCCAGGGCCACGCGCTCTAGCTGCTTCACGGCGGCAGCGCGGCTGCTGCGGTCAATGGGTAGGTAGCCGTGGAAGGTAAAGCTCTGCCCATTCATGCCGGAGGCCATAAGGGCTAGTAGCAAGCTACTGGGGCCCACCAGCGGCACCACCCGAATACCCAATTGGTGCGCCCGTCGGGCCAACTCGGCGCCAGGGTCAGCCACGCCGGGACACCCAGCTTCTGAGAGTACGCCTGCATCCTGCCCCGCCGCTACTGGCGCCAGCGCCGCCTGAATCTGGGCTTCGGTGCTGTCTTTGTCAATCACCGTCAGGCGTAGCTCCTCAATCACCTGTTCTGGGGCTACCTGCTTGATGAAGCGCCGAGCCGTGCGGGCATTTTCAACCAGAAAATACCGTAGCGCGGCAATCTGAGCCGGCACCTGAGCCGGTAGCACCTGCGCGGCCGTATCGTCGGCCAGCACGGTAGGAAGAAGGTAGAGAGTGCCGGGAGTCAAGTAAGAACGGAGAGTTAAGAATTGAAAATCAGACGAACAGTAGGAACGGTAAAGCTGCTTTTGTAGACAGCTACGCTCCGCAACCGCCTACAAAAGCAGTACGTGAACTTACTGCTTTACAAATGCCTCTACCAGCTCAAATACTTGGTCGGGCTCTTCAGCATGTACCCAGTGCCCGGCGTTGGGAATGGTGGCAATGTGGCTGTTGGGAAACAGCGCCGGAATGCCGTGGAGCTTGTCCTCGGGGGTGATGTAGCCAGACCGGCCGCCGTTGATGAAGAGGGTAGGTTTCAGGAAGGGAGTAGAACTGGTGATTTCCTCTCCAATCTGCGCCATTTCCTCTGCTAGCACGGTGAGGTTGGGGCGCCAGGCAAAAGAGTTGTCGTCGCGGCGGTAGAGATTTTTGAGCAGGAACTGCCGTACACCGGGCTGTGCAATGTGCTGAGCCAGTGCCTCATCGGCGGCTTGGCGGCTGTCGCAGGTAGTGAAATCGACGGCGTGCAAGCCGGCCAGAATCTCATCCTGGTGGCGCATATCCGAAAAGGCCGGCGCAATGTCCACTACCACGGCCTGCGCAAGGCGGTCAGGGTGGTCCAGGGCGAAGCGCATGGTCACCTTGCCGCCCATGCTGTGGCCGAGCAGGGTAGTGCGGTCAGCAGGTAGCTGAAGCTGGTCGAATAGCTCGCGTATATCCTCGCTCATAAGTTCGTAGGTGTGCTCAGAGGCATGCGGGGAGCGACCATGATTGCGCAAATCCACCAGCACCACGCGGTAGTGCTCGGCCCAGCGTCGGGCCAGGGTCTGCCAATTATCGAGGGTGCCGAAAAGGCCGTGCAGGATAACCAGGGTACGTTCGCCCTGGCCCAGTTCGCGGTAGTGTAGTTGCATAGTGCCGGTAAAGGTCGGAAGAAGCTGGCTTATGCGGCGGGTAGGAGTTCGGGCGTAGCCTGAGGTAGCTCAATTTCCACGGTAGTACCGTACCCCAGCGTGCTGTGAATGCGCAATGCGCCATTGTGCCGGGCCACAAAAGCCCGGCACAGCACGAGGCCGAGGCCCGTACCGTTTCGCGCCTGCTGGCGTGGGAGCACAGGCACCGTGCGCGGGTTTAGCAGCGCCGCCACCTGTTCAGACATCATACCGGGGCCGGTGTCGGTGCAGGTCAGCACTACTGTGTGTAGGGTAGCACCGGGGCGGGCGTGCAGACGCACGGCGCTACCCACGGGAGCAAATTTCAGGGCATTGCCTACTATGTTGCGCAAAATGGTGCGGACCATGTTATAATCGGCGTACACCATAAGCTGCGGTGGGCAGTCTGTCAGAAGCTGTATCTGTTTGGCCTGTGCTGTAGTTTGGTACAGCTCGCTGCTTTCCGCAAGCAACTCTGCTACTGATAAAGCCTCGGGCTGAAAAGCCAGTTCTCCATTCTGGTTTACGGCCCAATTCAAAAGATTATCGAGCAAATGGTTGATGCTGGTTGTGGTTTGGTGTACCAACTTGGGCAAGCGGCGCAGGCCTTCCTCGTCACCGTTGTTGAGGTAGAACTCGATGAGCTTGGTAACACCCGAAAACGACGTGACCGGACCGCGCAAATCATGGGCTATAATGGAGTACAGGCGGTCCTTGGAGGCTGCCATGCGTTGCAGTTCAGAGGTGGTTTCCTGCAAAGCTTGGTGGTTGCTGGATAGCGCTGCCCGGCTGCGACGCAGCTGCAAATAGATGAAGATGAAAGCAGCCAGTCCTGCGGCCAGAATAACGATGGTAGCAATGAGCTGCCGGTTCAGCATACTTTGCAGCTCCTCGTTGGCCGTGAGACGGGCAATTTGCTGCTCCTTGTCCTGGGTTTCGTAGCGTTGCTGCAAGGCTGCCAGCGTCACTAGGCGGTCGTGGTCGTTGAGGGTGTCGTTGAATGCTTGGTAGCGTTGCTGCCACGCATAGCCCTGGTCAAAGTTGCCCTGTGCCGCCGCAATTTTGGCCAGCGTATTGTAGGCTTCGAGCAGGTAGGAAAGATGTTGGTGCGTACGGGCCAGTTCCAATGCCTGTGTGGCATACACTTCTGCTTCAGCTGGCCGCCGCCGCGCCAAAAGCACCTGGCTTAGCTGGAGCAGCACGCTGGTTTCCACTCTGGAGTTGTGCAGCTGCTGAGCTAGCACCACAGCATTACGCATCAGGCCTTCAGCTGTATCATATTGATTTAAAGATCGGTAGTACGATCCTAAGGTAGCCATGTAGAGTGCCTGAGCCGGTACATTGCCGCTACGGCGGGCCAGTAGCATGGCGCGGTGTAGGTAGCGCAACGCCTGTTGGTTGCGGTGCATATCCAGCAGCAGTGTGCCCACGTTGCCAAACAGCATGACCTGCGTAGACGGCTGCACACCTTTGCGGTAGGCCAGGGCCAGGGCTGGTCGGTAGAGGCGCCACATGGTAGCCGTATCGCCGCGGGCATAGTGCACGCTGGCCATGCGGTCATAGCTGCGGATGATGCCATTGTAGGAGTTGAGGCCCCGCGCTATCGATATAGCCTGCTTATACAGGCTCAGAGCATACTGGCTGTCGCTAAGGTTGGCATAGCACACACCCAGGCTCAATAAGCTTATCATCTGGCCCGGTTGGTCGTGCAGCCGCCGCGCCAGCGTAAGCGCCTGACGACCATATACAATACCTTGCTCCGGCGCATTATCGTAGTGCTGTACGCACAGCGAGTCCAGCAGCCGTACCCGGTTGGTGTTGGGTGGTAGAATGGCTAGCAGCCGCTGCATTCGCTGTACTGCCAGCGAGTCCTGTGCGCAGACAGACGGCACCCTGGTGGCACCAAGCAGCAATAGGCAGAGCCAAAGGCGCTTGAATGACCCAGAGAAAAAACGCACAGTATTAGGGATAAAAACGATATAAACCGGCAAACCGGGCCACCTACTCTATTGGTGGCGTAGAAGATACTAGTAACGAAAAATAGAATTAAAATTCGATTTTATTTCACAAAAAGCAAAACCAACGTTTAGAATGCGTGAAGCGGGTGTTGCGCAAAAACTCCGCTACAGGCTTCAAATCGGTTAGAATAGAGGTTATAGTGAGGACTTCGCCCGTCTGTAAGTGCAGCCGCAGGTACTCATAGTTATTCCAGAACACGCGCCGCGAAATGCAGTTCACATACTCTACCCGCGTCAGATCGGCCCTGTTGAAGGGGATACGCACCCGCTGCTCGTAGAACTCCAGCCGGTTGAGCTTGGGATCAAACACCAGAGTAGAGGTGAAGTTGCGGGCGTAATATTGCGCGTGCAGCACCAGCGACGGCACCGAAAAGCCCAGCACTACCGCCCCCAGCGCCACAGCCAGCACCAACTCTACCACCGACAACGTGCCCACGTAAAAAAACGACAGCAGAAACGGCAACCCTACGCACAAGCACAGCAATGGCCAGAACAGTAGATAGAACTGCCGCAAGAAGGTAGGACGGTATACTTTGCTGTTCTGACTGAAAAAGTTGGTGATGAACCGCAAGCCAATAACCATTATCAGAATGGCAAACGCAGCTTCCAGCAGTGGCCGCAGAAAGACGATAAAACGGGTCATGTAAGGGAATGAACTACTGGCGGTTGCTTATAGAGTATGCTGCCGCTGTGCTGTTAGAGGGATAGCAGATTCATTGGGTGTTACGCTACGCTATAACTATCCACGGCTCGCCAGCGGCATGACCGCGCAGCGTGCCAAATGCCGTGAGGGCTAAACCGTGCTGCCGGAAAATGGCTTGGGCCGCTTCCCTGCCCTCGGGCGCCACGCACACCAGCAAACCACCCGAGGTTTGCGGGTCGCAGAGCCACTGGCGCTGCTCGTCGGTGAGTGGGCCTACCTTGTGGCCGTAGCTGGCCCAGTTGCGGTTGGTGCCGCCGGGCACCGCGCCCTGCTGTCGGTAGGGCTCAGCAGCAGCCAACAGTGGCACTTGGCTGAACTTGATTTCGGCCGTCAGGTTGCTACCCTCGCACACCTCTGCCAAGTGGCCCAACAGTCCGAAGCCTGTCACGTCGGTCATGGCGCGCACGTCTTCCAGTTGCCCCAGGTCGGCGCCAATTTTGTTGAGCTGCATCATGGACTGCGGAGCCAGTTGGGCGTCCTCGTCGCGCAGAATGCCTTTTTTCTGAGCAGTAGTCAGCATGCCTACCCCCAGTGGTTTCGTCAAGTACAACTCGCAGCCGGCCGTGGCCGTGTCGTTGCGCTTTAGCTGCGCAATGCCTACCATACCCGTTACGGCCAGCCCAAAAATTGGCTCCGGTGAGTCGATGCTGTGGCCGCCAGCCAATGGAATGCCCGCCTCACGGCAGATGCTGCGGCTGCCTTCCATCACGCGCTGGGCTACGTCGGGCGCTAGTTTATCTAAGGGCCAGCCCAGCACGGCAATAGCCAGCACCGGCCGGCCACCCATCGCATATACATCCGAAATGGCGTTGGCCGAGGCAATACGCCCAAAATCGTAGGCATCATCTACGATGGGCATAAAGAAATCGGTGGTGCTGATTAGTGCCTGCCCGCCCCCAATGTCGTACACGGCCGCATCGTCGCGGGAGCCATTGCCTACCAGCAGCTTGTCGTCGTGGGGTTGCGCAATGGTGGTGTGCAGAATCTGGTCTAGCACGGCCGGCGCTATTTTGCAACCGCAGCCCGCACCGTGGCTGTACTGGGTGAGGCGAATTTGGTCGGGTGAAGTTTCCATTAATTAAGATGTTCTGGTAGTGGGTACAGTGGTAGCGCGCAGAGTATTCAGATAAAGATGACTAGGTGGGGTAGCAACTTACGATTTACCTGCTGCTGCCAACACCAACTCCGCATTTACCGCCGGGTCGCAGGTATCGGATACAATGCGAGTGAAGGCGCGGCCCTCCAGCCCATAGCCATAGGTTTTGTCGTAATAATCGAGTACTAGGCTCACCATTTTTTCCATGTCGTCTTCGCCGATGGCGGCCAGTGCTTCCTTGGTAGCCAGCCCGCCCAAGCGTTTGCGAATGCGCAGCACAGAAGTAGCCAGCGCGCCAGCATCTTGGCGGCCGTATTCCTCGGCCAGCTTGCGCACCCGCACCTCCCTCGGAATTTCCAGTACTATCAGCGGCGCTTCCTGCAACTGCGTAAACAGTGGCGGGGGAATGTGCACACCGCCAATGGTTCGGCTTTCGTCTTCTACCCATGTGGGTAGGGTAGGAGGTAAGGCAGCCATCAGCAGGGCTAGGTCGTTCTCAAACTGTTCCTGAGTAGGCTGCGACGGCTGCCCGATGCTGCCAAATGCCGAGCCCTTGTGCCGGGCCACGCCTTCCAAATCCAGCACAGCCTCGCCGCGAGCGGCCAGTTGGTGTAGTACGTCAGTTTTGCCGGAGCCGGTGAGGCCACCCAGCACCCGTAGCGGCCGGGGCTCTGTGAACTGCGCCAGCGCCCCACGCCGATAGTCTTTGTAGCCCTTATCGAGCAGCTCTACCCGGAAGCCGGCCAGCTCTAGCAGCCACTGCACTGCGCCGCTGCGCATGCCACCGCGCCAGCAATGCAGGCGCACGGCCCGTCCGGGCGCTATTTTCTGGGCCTGCTTCACCATCTGACTCATCTTTGGCCCAAACAAATCCAGTCCCAGTAGCACGGCCCGTTCTTGGTTGATCTGCTTGTAGGTGGTGCCAATGCGCGCCCGCTCTTCATCCGAAAACAGCGGAAAGCTCACCGCCCCCGGAATATGCCCCTGCGCAAACTCAATAGGTGCCCGCGCATCCAGAATGGGTAGGCCGTCGGGCAGTTGCAGAAAATCGGGTAGGGAAAGGCGGGGCATTTTCTAAAAAAGAACAGTAAGCAGTGAATAAGAAAGACAGGAAGCCGTCATTTCAAACATGCTGCGCATTAAGCAACATAATCGGAACGACAGGCTGTTGTATCTACAGCAACTGCCGCTTATACAGCTGAATTGTGTTTTCTAATCCTAAATACAGCGCGTCGCAGACGAGAGCGTGGCCGATGCTGACTTCTGCGAGGCCGGGTAGGTGCTGGTGCATGTAGGCCAGGTTGTCGAGGTCGAGGTCGTGGCCGGCGTTGAGGCCCAGGCCCAACTCCTGGGCTAACTCGGCGGCCTGGCGGTAGGGCTCTAGGGCAGCGGCAGGGTCAGTGGGGTAGCCGCTGGCGTAGGCCTCAGTATACAGCTCAATGCGGTCGGTGCCAGTGGCTACGGCGGCTTTCACCATCGCCGGGTCGGGGTCCAGAAAAATGCTGACACGGCAGCCCAGCGCCTTCAGCTCCTGCACTACCCCAATGAGGTAGATCTGGTGCTGAACAGTGTCCCAACCAGCGTTGGAAGTAATGGCGTCCGGAGCGTCGGGTACCAGCGTTACTTGCTCGGGGCGCACCTCACGCACCAGGTCCAGAAAATCGGGGGTAGGGTTGCCCTCCACGTTCAGCTCTGTAGTCACTACCTGCTTTAGGTCGCGCACATCTTGGTAGCGCACGTGGCGTTCATCGGGGCGCGGGTGTACCGTGATGCCCTCGGCGCCAAACCGCTCACAGTCACGGGCAGCCTGTAAGAGGTCGGGGCGGTTGTGGCCGCGCGCATTCCGCAGCGTGGCGATTTTATTTATGTTTACGCTTAGCTTCGTCATCTGAAAGAAAAGAAATACAACGGTACAACCTATCGTAGCCGGTCAAAGTTACGTGTTACCCGCGTAGTGGCCCAGGCGTTTGCCTTGCCACGGCGTTAGCCCATTTTGTTACTCATTCCTCCCCTATATGGCTCTGAAAGAAACCATCGACGCCGACATCAAAAAGGCCATGCTGGCCAAAGATAAAGTACGGCTGACCACGCTCCGCAGCATTAAATCCCAGATTCTACTGGCCGAAACCGCCGAGGGTGCCCACGGTGCGGCCCTCACGCCGGCCGACGAAATCAAGCTGCTGACCAAATCTGCCAAGCAGCGCCGCGAGGCGGCTGAAACCTACCAGAAACAGTTTCGCTCCGATCTGGAAGAAACCGAGCTGGCTGAGCTAGCCATTATCGAAGAGTACCTGCCCCAGCAACTCTCCGAAGCCGAACTGGTAGGCCGGCTGACTGAAATCATCCAGCGCGTAGGCGCCACCGGTCCCTCCGACCTAGGCAAAGTGATGGGCATCGCCGCCCGCGAGCTATCGGGCCAGGCCGATGGCCGCATGATTTCCCAAACCGTTGGCCACCTGCTCAACAACACGAATTTTTAAAGTAGTGAGCTAGTGGTTTAGTGAAGTTGTGTCATCCTGAGCGTGGCGAAGGACCTTATCGCGTGGGAGCAAGTCGTTAATACGCCTGTCGTGCCAGCGAACTAAAGTCCTTCGTCACCGCTTGATACGCGGAATGACATTCGTTCTTTATTTCACAATCTCACTACTCACACCTGCACTGTATGTCCGGCTTCGATATTCTATTGCTGATTCCGTTGGCGGTAGGAGCTGTGAAGGGCTTCCGTCGCGGTCTGGTGCTGGAAGCAGCCTCCTTGCTGGCCTTCGTGCTGGGCATACTAGGCGGGCTGGCCCTGCTACACGATGTGATTCCGTTGGTGCGCAATTATGTGGGCGAGGCCTTTGGGCTGCTGCCGCTGGTAGCGTTTCTGTTGGTGTTTGTGCTCATTATGTGGGGCGTGCATATGCTGGGCGGCTTTGTCCGGACGGCCGTGCACCTCACCCCACTGGGTATGCTCGACCACTTACTAGGCGGCGCGGCCGGCTTGCTCAAGTGGCTGCTGGGCCTTAGCCTGCTGCTCTATGGCCTGTCGCTTTCGGGCCTGCATCTGCTCTCGCCCCAGCTCGTCGCTGATTCGCAAGTGTTGCCGCTGGTGCAGCGCGCTACCCCGCTGGCCTTGCAGGTAGTAGGCTGGGTAATGCCCTTTGCCGGTACACTGCTAGCAAAACTTCGGGGCGTATTTTAGGTTGAATAGTGAAGTTGTGAGCTTGTGAAGTTGTGAAAGAATATAGCTGCCATTGAGTGTTGTCTACTCACATTTCACAACTTCACAAGCTCACAACTTCACCATCTCACCCCATGCGCCTGCTGCTGCTCGACAATTTCGATTCCTTCACCTACACCCTGCGCGACTACCTGTGCCAGGCTGGGGCTGAGGTGCAAGTAGTGCGCAACGAGGTGCCGCTAGCCGCTATTCAGCAGCTTGATTTTGAAGGTATTGTGCTGTCGCCGGGGCCAGGCGTGCCGGCAGCAGCGGGCGTAATGCCGGCCGTCATCAATGCCTACCACCAACGTGTGCCTATGTTGGGGGTGTGCCTGGGCCACCAGGCACTAGGCGAATTTTTTGGGGCTACGCTGGGGCGTGCCGCCCGGCCCATGCACGGCAAGGTATCGGCGGTGCGTTGGGTAGAGGATGAAGAACCGTTGCGGGCGGGCCTGCCCGATGAGGGTAGCGTTACGCGCTACCATTCGCTGGTACTGCGCGCAGTGCCGCCTGTCCTGCAACCTTTGGCCTATACCACAGACTCTTATGCAGAGTTGATGGCTTTTCGGCATACTACCCTACCCATCCACGGCGTTCAGTTTCACCCCGAAGCGTTGCTTACTGCCCACGGCGGGGCTCTGCTTCGCAATTGGGTGAAGTATTGTATCATTGCACAGAGCGGTAGGGTAGCGGCGGCCCTTCCCAGTAGCACTATCCTTTGAGACAATGGAATTGCAAATAAAGGAACGGAATCACTTTCAGTACATTGACGAAGGCAGCGGCGAGGTGCTGCTGCTGTTGCACGGCCTGTTTGGGGCGCTCAGCAATTGGCACGACGTAGTAGAGGGCTTCCGCAACGAGTACCGCGTCATTATCCCGCTACTACCCATCTACGATATGCCTCTGCTGAAAGCCGGGGTGCCAGGATTGGTAAATTTTGTGGAGGACTTTCTGGCTGAGCTAGGCCTGACCGAGCCGATGGTTGTGCTGGGCAACTCCCTAGGTGGGCACGTGGCGCTGGTATACACGTTGCACAACTCGGCGCGGGTAGGGCGGCTGGTGCTCACGGGTAGCAGCGGGCTGTTCGAGGATTCGATGGGTAGCTCCTTCCCCAAGCGTGGCAACTACGATTTTGTGCAGCAACGGGTAGCCTACACGTTCTACGACCCCAACATTGCAACCAAGGAACTGGTAGATGAGGTGTTTAACGTCACCAACTCCAACTCCAAGTGCTTGCGCATTATCAGTATTGCACGGTCGGCGCAACGCCACAATCTTAGCAAAGAACTGCACACTATTCAGGTGCCAGTGCTGCTGGTGTGGGGGCTGAACGACACGATTACGCCACCCATCGTGGCGCACGAGTTTTACCGCTTGCTACCCCAGGCCGAGCTGCGTTTCCTCGATCATTGCGGCCACGCACCTATGATGGAGCGCCCAGTGGCTTTTAATGAGCTACTCCAGCAATTTCTCTACCGCACTCAGCCCCAACCTGCCGATTAATTACGTATTATACCAAAACGAACGGCCGGGCGTCAGAAATAAAGAGGATGCCCGGCCGTTTCGTTTGCTGCCCGCCTCGCTTTCCCTACCCCTGATTAGCTCTTCCTGCCGATGCATTCGATGATAGCCGAAGACTTAGTAAATCAAATGATTCCGCCCCTAAAGGCGTCGGATACCGCTGGGAAAGCCGCCAAGTGGCTGGAAGAATTTCACGTGAGCCAGTTGCCCGTGCTCGATGGCCGTGACTACCTGGGCTTAGTGACCGATAGCGACGTAACCAACTACGAGCATCCTGACCATCAGCTTACTACCTTGCCCTTGGGCTACGCCACAGCCTATGTACAGCGTCAACAGCACTTTTATAAAGTGATGGAAGTAGCTGTGCAGCACAAAATCCAGCTGGTGCCCGTGCTCGACGACCAGCGCGAGTACATAGGCGTGGTGACTATCAGCGACGTGCTGGCGGCTTTTGGGCAGAGCCCCGATGTGGCCGGGCGGGGCGGCATTCTGGTGCTGTCGATGAACGAGCGGGACTATTCCCTCTCGCAGATCAGCCGCTACGTGGAGGAGAACAACGCGAAGATTCTCAGTGCCCATGTGGCGCAAGACGAGGAGGATAGCTATAAAATTCAGCTTACGCTCAAGCTCAACACGTCCCAGCTACAACGTATTGTTGCTACACTGGAGCGATTTGGGTTCCTAATTACGGACCAGTTCAGTGGCGGTGATGACGCCGTACCCGAAGATCAGGAACGCTACGATGCCTTGCTGAAGTATCTGAGCTTGTAGCAGATAGCTAAAAAGTTGGTAGCTTTCACCCCTCAAATTGGGTGCTGGCTTGTTTGTTGACGTGTTGTAAGCAGCCCAGACACAGCACTAGCTTCCTCACCGCTCTTCCTCCGACTTCTTATTCTCACCAGAACTTGCTGGCTTGTTTACTTTCATTACTGCTGAGCTGGTTGCCTGCGCCTGCTCTTACCCACCCGCTGCCCGATACCACTCGCGCCGTTAATAGTAGCGATAGCACGCTGCAAGCACAGTGCCCCGGCTACGCGCGGGTGCGAGTGGGGCAGGTGCTGTTTGTGGGCAACAACAAAACCAAGGAACGTATTCTGCGCGCTGAGCTGGACTTTCGGGAGGGAGATTCGCTGAGTGTATCCGGGCTGGGCAAGCGCTTGGAAGCCAACCGCCGTCGCCTCTACAACTTGCAGCTGTTTCATGAGGTGGTGCTGCAGATGGTGTGCCGCGACGGCGAAATTACCATTCTGTTTGGCGTGCAGGAGCGTTGGTACACGTTTCCGGTGCCCATCTTCTCACTAGCCGACCGCAACTTCCGCTCCTGGGCCAACCGCTCCGACCGTTGGCAACGGGTAGACTACGGTATCCACCTTACCCGTAACAACTTCCGGGGGCGCAACGAGCAATTGCTGGCTAATCTACAACTAGGCTTTAACCGCAAATACGAGGTGTTCTACGAAGCACCTGGCTATGGCCGACGGCGACGTCTGGGGCTAGGATTGGCTGCCTCCTACTATCAGAGTCGTGCTCTGGACTATGCCACGGTAGAAGACCGCCTTGTGAACTACCGCACCGACGATGGCTTTGCCCTAGAGCGGCAGTATTTCCTGGCTGGCCTGCGCTGGCGCCACACCGTGCAGCGTCTGTCGGCCTTCGATGTTTCCTACCACCACGAGCGCGTAGCTACGGAAATTGTGCAGCTGAATCCCAACTACTACCTGGGCCACCGCAGCCGCGATTACCTTGATTTTACGCTCAGTACCACGCTCAACCAGCGTAATACTTTCGCCTACCCCCTCACCGGCCGCTTCGTGCAGGCAATGGCCAGTCAGCGGGTATTTCTGACGACGGGTAGCCCTACCATTACTACTCTGTATGGTGCATACGCCCACTATGTAGCCCTGGGGCACGAGTTTTACTATAGTGTAGGGGTGCAGGCGCGTGCCCGCTTCGGCCACCGCATCGCCTACCCCGACAACCATGCATTCGGCTATGATGCCCTAGTACGCGGCTATGATGCCTATGTAATAGACGGGCGCTACTACGGCTTGGCCCGGCAAGGGCTGTCCTACTGCCTACTCGATTTAGGTCGGCTACAGCTCCGGAGTATTGCTAATCCTAAAGTCAACAACATCCCGCTAGCTTTTTATTTGAATACCTTTACCGATATGGGGTACGTAGTAGGGCGCGCCACCGTAGCAGAAACTTTCCGCAATCGGTTACCCAATCAACTATTGGCCTCAGTGGGCCTCGGTCTACACTTGGTTACCTATTATGACCGGGTATTTACAATGGAATACACTCTCAATGGGCGAGGCGAAACTGGTTTTTTCTTCCGCACAGCCTTTCCCATCTGATGGGTAGTAGGCAATATGTACCTAAAGAGCCTTCTATGAAAATTGCCATTTTGGGTAAACCGTTCAGTGCCGACGCAGGGCCTTATTTGCAGGCATTGCTCAACGACCTAATGGACCGCCAGGCCGAAGTGTTGATCGAAACTCGTTTCTGCGACTACCTGCGCGAGCACCTGCAAGTGCCCGATAACACGACCTGTTTTCAGCGCGGCGATTCGCTCCAGGGGGTGCAGTTTGTACTCAGTATCGGCGGCGACGGCACTTTGCTAGACACGGTAACGTACGTTGGTAGCCTTGAAATTCCGATTCTGGGGATCAACACAGGTCGGCTGGGGTTCTTGGCTACCATCAACCCCGAGCGCATTGCGCAGGCCTTAGACGCCTTGTTTAAAGGGCATTTTACTATCGAGGAACGCAGCCTGATCAGGGTAGACACCGACCCCGAGGTGTTTAATGGCATTAATTTTGGGCTGAACGAATTCTCTATTTTGAAGCGTGATACCTCGTCTATGATTGTGGTACACACGTACATTGATGGTGAATACCTAAATTCCTATTGGGCAGATGGCCTAATTGTGTCCACGCCTACCGGTTCCACTGGTTATTCTTTAAGCTGTGGCGGTCCGGTAATGCTCCCACAAACCAACAATTTTGTCATTGCTCCCGTATGTCCGCACAATCTGAATGTTCGGCCGCTCATTGTACCCGATGAGAGCGTAATTTCCTTTGAGATCGAAGGCAGAAGCAACAACTTCTTGCTCTCGCTGGATTCTCGCTCTGTCACCGTCGATGCTGGCATTCAGATAGCCGTGCGCCGCGAAACGTTCAACGCCCACTTAGTCAAGCTGAATCACGTTAACTTTTTGAGCACCTTACGTAGTAAGCTGAATTGGGGGCTAGACCGACGCAATCCGGCTGGTATCCCAGTCTGAAACATTGATAAATATTTATTTTTGTTTTTTAAGTTCCGCGTAACCTCTACTTTTGTTGTTGATTACAATTGTGTCATAACGGTTTTGTCACATTTCTCTTGGACCTGCATATCATATTTTCGCTTACTTATGAAGCAATTTTTCACTCACACGCTGGCTTCACTATTGCTTATGGGGCTCGTAGCTACTCAGGCCAACGCCCAGCAGTTCAGCAAGCGTAAGCAGTATAGCTCCATTGGCCTGAGCGTAAATGCGATGAACTATTTCGGCGATATTGTGCCGAAAACCAGTCTGCCAAGCTTCCGTGCTGCCGCTACTCGCCCCAACATCGGCGTGTACTATATGCACCGTTTCGCACCGCGTATTTCAGCTAAGGTAGCGTTGAACTACGGACGTATTTCCGGCGACGACTCCAAAGCTGCCGACCCTAATGGTCGCGATTCGCGTTATCGCTACAACCGGAATATGAATTTCCGCAACGATATCGTGGAACTGTCCGGTATGGCCGTATTCGACTTAATCGAAAACCGCAATAACTACCTCAAGCGTCCTGACTTTGTGCCATACATCACGGCGGGTATAGCTGTATTCCACCACAATCCTAAGGCGGCTGATGCCAACGGCGACTACGTAGAATTACAGCCCCTGCAAACGGAAGGTGTAGATTACAGCCTGACGCAATTCGCTATACCATTTGGCGGCGGTGTTCGTTACCGTATCAACAAAAGCTTCGACATCGGTCTGGAGTTGATTACCCGCAAAACCTTCACCGATTACCTAGATGATGTGAGCGGTACTTTTGTAGCCGATAATCAATTAGTTTCGCCGGCCGCTAAGTACTTTGGCCGTGGCATAACCCGCAGCCAGAGTGCTGCGGAAGGCTTTGGTAGTTTCACAGAGCCCGGCCAGCGTCGTGGTAAGGATGGTAATGATTGGTACACTACTTTAGGTGTCACCGTCAACTACATCCTTGCTCCCCGCGTAAAGAACCCGAAATTCCGCTAGCCTATGCTACTTAGGCTGGCTACTCTCGACCATAGTCAGTCTAATGTTTAAATCGTATCTCTTCAAAACGCTCCTTGCCTGCGGTATGCCGGTAGGGAGCGTTTTTTTTACTACTGCCGCCAGTGCACAAAACACCAGTGAACTAGGCATAGGTATTGGAGGTGCCGTGTACCGCGGCGAAATAGCCCCCTCTTATCAGTTTCGCAATAATCGGCCTGCCATCACTGCCTTTTACCGCAAGGATATCACGGCGCCCGTCACGCTCCGTGGTGGCCTCACGTATGGTATGCTCCGGGCTGATGACGCAAATCAGAAGGGTAGCAGCGATAATACACTGCCTCTACCGGCATACCGTCAGGCTAGCCTGAAAGGCGGTTTAGTGGAAGCTTCGGCAATAGTGGAGTATAACTTCTTCGACTATCACGACCGTAAGGACAAGATACATTTTACGCCGTATGTGTTTATAGGCGTTGCTGGGTTCTACGCCGACACTCGCGTGAGCACTACCAATGCTGCTCTAACAAGTGTTATCGATGACAAAGGTGGGATGCTAGGTTTTGCTATTCCAGCTGGGGTAGGGGTAAAGTATGCTCTTTCACCGCGTTGGAATCTGGGCGCAGAGGTAGGCGCTCGTAAAACCTTTACAGACAATCTAGACCACCTAAGCACCAAAAATTCGCGGCTCAACGCTAGTGCTGACCGTGACTTGCTAATCAACACGCACACCCAGGATTGGTATTTCTATAACGGAATCAGCATTTCCTATACCTTCTATAAAATACGCTGTCCAGAGGGACAATAAAGAAAATCGGAAGTTCTGGACCGAGCAGCTACTTGTGGCAGGAGGGTATGCAACCATTTACGTAACTTGCAGCCTCCTATACGCAAAGAACAACAATGGCCGCTCGGTCCGAAATTGACCTTCAGAAATTACCCGCGCACGTTGCCGTTATCATGGATGGTAATGGCCGTTGGGCCAAGAAAAAAGGTGGCCTGCGCATCTTCGGGCACCAAAATGCCATCACAGCTGTGCGCGATACTGTAGAAGCCGCCGCAGAGTTGGGTATACGATTCCTAACACTTTATGCGTTTTCTACTGAAAACTGGGCACGCCCAGCACACGAAGTGATGGCGTTGATGCAGTTGCTCGTGCATACTATTCGGCAGGAAACACCTACACTGCTGAAAAATGGTGTAAAGCTACAAGCAATCGGTCAGTTGGAAAGCCTACCAGCAAGCTGCCAGAAAGAGTTGGCTGAAGCTATTGAATTGACAAAAAGTGGTGAGCGTACCACGTTGGTTCTGGCTCTAAGCTATAGTGGCCGGTGGGACCTAACCCAAGCTACCCGTCGGCTAAGTGCCGATGTAGCGGCCGGTAAGCTTCAACCTACCGCTGTGACTGAGCAAACCATCACAGGATACCTCAGCACAGCTGGTATACCCGATCCAGAATTATTAATTCGGACCAGTGGTGAACAACGCATTAGTAATTTTTTGCTTTGGCAACTTGCTTATACTGAGTTGTATATAACTGAGTTGCTCTGGCCAGATTTCCGTCGGGAACATTTTTATGAGGCCGTGCGCGAATATCAGCGCCGGGAGCGACGTTTTGGGAAAACCAGTGAGCAGTTAACCGTTTCGTAATTTCTTCGAATGACTTCTTTTTTCAACCAGCTCCGCTGGCTAGCTGTGCTGTTGGTGCTACTCGGCACTACTGCGGTCAGCACTTCTATCCAAGCACAGACAGCGCCCCAAAACGATGGGGCGGAACACTACGTGCTGGGCGGCATTACGATGAGTGGTGCGCGCTATCTGGATAATAATACGATGATTGCGCTAACGGGTTTGAAAATTGGTGACCCAATCTCTGTTCCTGGCGAAGAAATCGGTAAGGCTATTCGTAAGTTGTGGGACCAGGGGCTCTTAGGTGACGTAAGTGTGTCAACCACAAAGATCGAAGGCAATAAGATTTTCCTGGATTTCAACCTGAAGGAGCGGCCCCGTTTGTCGCGCTTTGAGTTCACCGGCATTAGCAAAGGGCAGGCTGACGAACTGAAAAACAAGATCAAGCTGATTCGGGGCAAAGTGGTGACCGATGCCCTCTTGAATACTACTCGTACGCAGGTGAAGAAGTTCTACACCAATAAGAGCTTCTTGGACGTGAAAGTAAATATTACCCAGCGGCCCGATTCGGCACTGTCGAATAGCGTGGTGCTGGTAATTAACGTGGACAAAGGCGACAAAATACGGGTGCGCGACATTGCCTTTGAGGGCAACGAAGCCTTTTCAGACCGCAAGCTGAAAGGTAAACTGAAGAAAACCAAGGAGAAGAAACCTTACAAGCTACTGACTTCTGGTAAGTTCCAACGCACCGAGTACGAGGAGGATAAGCAAAAGCTACTCGACTTTTATAATGCTGAAGGCTACCGCGATGCCATCATTGTGTCGGATACGCTAATGCGAAAGGATGACGGCTTGGCGTTGCGTATTACCGTGGATGAAGGGCCGAAGTACTACTTCCGGCATATTACCTGGAGCGGCAACTACCTCTACGACGACAAGACACTGGCTTCAGTACTGGGTATCAAAGAGGGTAGCGTATACAGTAAAGAAACGCTGGACAAGCGCCTGAACTACAACCCAACCGGCCAAGATATTACCTCGCTCTACATGAACGACGGCTATCTGTTCTTCAATATTGAACCAATAGAGACTAAAATTGAAGGCGATTCTATTGACATTGAAATGCGCATCAATGAGGGTGTGCAGGCCCGTGTGAAGGATATTAACATTGCCGGCAACACTAAAACGAGTGACCATGTGATTCGGCGCGAAATTCAGACGCTACCCGGCGATAAGTTTAACCGGGAACTGCTGATTCGTACGCAGCAGCGCCTATCAGGCCTGGGCTATTTTGACCCTGAAAAGGTAGGGATGAACCCTGTGCCCAATCAGGCTGACGGTACCGTGGACATCAACTATACGGTAGTAGAAAAGCCCTCTGACCAGATTACGCTATCAGGCGGCTGGGGTGGCTACGCTGGTTTTATTGGTACAGTAGGGTTAGTGTTCAACAACTTCTCGCTCCGTAAGGCGGGTTCGCTCAGCAACTGGCGCCCCGTGCCAGCCGGCGACGGTCAGCGCTTGGCCCTGAACGTGCAGGCCAATGGTTTGCAGTATCAGGCCTACTCCTTCTCCTTCACGGAACCGTGGTTGGGCGGTCGCAAGCCGAACTCATTGTCGGTTAGCTTGAATAAGACCATTTCGCGTTTCGGTACCAGCTTCGATCCTACGACAGGCCAGTTCATCAAATCGAATAGTGCCACCGTGGCTCTGGGCCGGCGTCTGCGCTTCCCCGACGACTACTTCACGCTCAGCAATTCTGTATCGATAACTCAGTATAAGTTTCAGAACTATCCGCTGAACCTGAATAACGCGGCTGTTTCGGAGCAAACAACAGGCGACGCCAACAATTTCGTTTTCAATACCACGTTGACGCGGAACAGTATCGACAACCCTACCTTTACCCGGCGCGGTTCTTCGGTATCGTTGTCTTTATCGCTGACACCGCCTTATTCGCTGTTCCCCGGGGCGCATCCTAACTCTGTTCAGTGGCTGGAATACCACAAGTGGATGTTTGATGCCTCGTGGTTTACGCCTTTGGTGGGCAAGTTGGTACTCAACTCGCGGGCACACTTTGGCTTCTTGGGAGCCTACAACAGCAACCGTGCATTGGGGCCGTTTGAGCGATTCAAACTGGGTGGCTCGGGCTTGGGCTACGGCGGCGCTTCCAACTTTATTGTGGGTACGGAATACATTGGCCTGCGTGGCTATGCTGACCCCAACGATGCCGAAGCCATTCCGACGGCGCAAACTGCCGACAACGGCGGTATTGCCTACAATAAGTTTGTAATGGAAATGCGCTACCCCGTATCATTGAACCCCGCCGCAACAGTCTATGTTCTTGGTTTTGCGGAAGCTGGTAACGCCTTCAATACGTATTCACAGTACAATCCCTACAAGCTGTATCGCTCGGCGGGGATAGGTGCCCGCGTCTTCATGTCAGCTTTCGGCTTGCTTGGGTTCGACTACGGCTACGGTTTCGATACGGTGCCAGGGACTTTGGCTAATCCCTCTCCAACAGGCCCCAAAGGCCGCTTCCACTTCATTATTGGTCAGCAGATTCGCTAATTCTCTTGCCCGTTGGTTCGTATGAAAGCATTTCGGTTTGGTTGGTTGGCAATGGTGCTGGCTCTGGCATCGTTGAGCGCCCAGGCGCAGAAGTTTGGCTACGTCGACTCGGAATTTGTGATGGGCAAGATGCCTGCCTACGCCCAAGCGCAACAGGAATTGAATACCTTGTCGCAGAACTGGCAAAAGGACATTGAAGCCCAAAAGCAGGATCTGGACAAAATGTATCGTACCTACCGTGCTGAGGAAGTGCTGCTGACAGAAACGCAGAAAAAAAAGCGGCAGGATGAGATTACCAAGAAGGAGCAAGACGTGCGGGCCTATCAGAATAAGATCTTTGGTTACGAAGGATTGCTGTTCAAAAAGCGACAGGAACTAACGCGGCCCGTGCAGGACCAAGTGTTTGAGGCAGTAGAGAAAGTGGCTAAAAAGAAGCAGTTGGCCATCGTGTTTGACAAAGCCGGTGATTTGACGATGCTCTACACCAATCCTGTGCACGATTACACGGAATTTGTTTTGGAAGAATTGGGTTTATCCTCTGCCGACCGTAACCAGCCGGCGCAATCCGGTGCTACCCGTACCGTGACGCCGCCTCAAACACCTGCTACTGGTACTGAACCGGAGCCTGGAACCCGACAGGCAGCGCCTACCCGCACTGCGCCAGCCGGCCGACCCTAGTTAAAAAATTGAAACCCTTACCTTTGCCCTACTCAATCACTGATTTTTCCCTTTAATGATCACCATGAACAAATTCCGCCTCGCCCTGGCTGCCGTTGTGCTCACCTTTGCCACGGCTACTTCCGCGCTGGCTCAGGCCCCGCTCAAGATTGGTTATACCAGCGTATCCTACGTGCTGGCCCAAATGCCAGAAAGCAAGCAAATTGAGTCGCAGCTGAAGACGTATAGCGCACAGCTGGAAGCGCAGATGAAAACGAAGTACACCGAGTATCAGACGAAAGGTGAAGCGTATCAGAAAGGCGCTTCCACGATGACTGATGTAGTGCGTGCTGATAAAGAAAAAGAGCTGCAAAACCTGCAACAGTCAATTCAGGAGTTTCAGCGCAATGCCGACCAGAGCTTGCAGCAACGTCAGCAGACCCTGTTGAAGCCCGCGTTAGACAAGCTGCAAAAAGCTATCGACGATGTAGCCAAAGAGAATGGCTACACTTATGTATTGAATTCAGACGGTGACAGCCCAGTGCTGTTGCACGGTCCCGAGGATGGCAATATCTCGGATATAGTGTTGAAGAAAATGGGCATTACGCCTCCCGCTCCCGGTGCTGCGCCTACGGCTACCACCGCGCCTGCTACCCCTGCTCCTAAGCCAGCTGCTACCCCTGCTGCTTCGGGTAAAAAGAAAAAGTAGAGGCCTTAAGCCTGTCCGATATAGTTTAAATGAAAGGCCGGGACTTTGTTCCCGGCTTTTCTGTTGTATGCCCCATACCTTTGCGCTATGCTACCTCCGCCCGACGCCCTACCTGCTTTGCCCGACGATGAGGCCGAAGGAGGAGACGAACTCTACGAACACCACCGCATCCGGGCCGACAAAGGGCAGGAATTGCTGCGGTTGGACAAGTTCCTACTCAACCGTCTATCCAGCACCTCCCGCACGCGTATTCAGAATGCTATAAAAGCCGAAGCGGTGCAGGTGAACGATAAGCCTGCCAAAGCCAACTATCGCGTAAAGCCGCTGGACGTGGTGACCGTGACCCTACCCGAGCCGCCCCGCGAGTTTAAGGTAGTGCCTGAGCCGATGGATTTGGATATCCGCTACGAAGATGAATCGCTATTATTGGTGAACAAGACTGCCGGTATGGTGGTACATCCAGCGTTCGGTAATTGGAATGGCACGCTGGTCAATGGTTTGGCCTATCACCTGCACAACCTGCCTACCGGCCGCAATGGAGAAATCCGGCCCGGCCTCGTGCATCGTATCGATAAGGATACCTCGGGTCTGTTGGTAGTTGGTAAATCGGAATGGGCGATGACGCACCTTTCGCAACAGTTCTTTCATCATACTATTGAGCGCACCTACCTAGCGCTGGTATGGGGAATACCAAAGAAATTGGAAGGCACGATTACTGGGCATATTGGCCGCAGCCTCAAAGACCGCAAAGTGCAGGCCGTATACCCCGAAGGCGACCAAGGTAAACACGCCGTAACACACTATAAAGTGCTGCGCACCTACCAACACGTAGCCCTACTGCAATGCAACCTCGAAACGGGTCGTACGCATCAGATTCGGGCGCATATGAAGCACATCGGGCATCCGCTGTTCTCAGATGCTACTTATGGCGGCGATAAGGTATTGTATGGGCAACGTACAGGTGCTTATAAAGCATTTGTCGAAAATGCCTTCGTCCTCATGCCCCGACAGGCGCTACACGCCAAATCTCTCGGGTTTGTGCACCCCGTTACGGGTGCGCACATGCAGTTTGAGGCCGAGCTACCCCCTGATTTTACGGCAGTATTAGCGGCGTGGGAACGCTACGCTGAGTAGGCGTGAAAAGGCCATAAGAAAGCCCCTTACCTGTTAGCAGGTAAGGGGCTTTCTTATACAGCGTTTTAATCAGCTAGCATTACTTGCGAGCGGCAGTTTTGCCACCGCTAATGCTGCTAACAGCCGTTTTAGCTTGGTTATCGTTGGGGTCGATAGCCAAAGCTGCCTGCCAGTAAGGTAGCGAAGCTGCTTTATCACCTTTCTGGTAATAATAGTAGCCCAGATACTTATTGGCCGTCAGTATCTCGTTTTTGTAACGAGCGGCATCATCGGGGCTAGCCTTCATCAACTCCAGAAACTTCTCGTAATGAGGCTTTGCTTTACCCTCTGTCGAATTCGGATCGAGGTTAGAGTTCACGCGAGCCCGCATCAAGTAGCCAGCAGCGTACTCCGGACGAGCCGTGAGCACTCCAGCATACAAGCTGTCAGCAGACTCGTAATCTTTGTTGTACTCGTATGCGTTAGCCAAGCGAATCTGGTCCGTCAGGTCAGCACTACCGTTTGCCTTAATCTGATTGGCAATTTTAGTTCTGTAGGTAGCCACGGCCATCGGGTAGTCCTTCTTGGTCAGGTAGGCCTGTGCCAAGTCGTTTTGCAGATCGCCAGCTTTCTCAGGGTCCATTTCGATACCCTTCTTGATAGAGGCAATACCCTCATCGTACTTACCAGCAGCTGCCTGCATTTTACCCAAGTACACATAGTCATCGGCAATCAGCTTATTAGCTGGTACAAGCGACATGTATTTCTGCATAGCGGCCATGGCCTCATCGTTCTTCTTATCCTCATATAGCGAATAAGCGACCAGACGGTTCATGGCTACGTTGTTTGGATCAACAGCCAGTACTTTACGCGCCTCTGTAACAGTTTCCGGATACTTCTTGGTCAGGAACAGGAAAGCAGCATAGGTAGCATTGGTTTGCGGCGTGCGCTCAGCACGCTGCAGATAGTCCTGAAACGTCTTCAACGCTAAATCGTACTGGCCGGCGTAATAATACGTCTCGGCTAAGTCACGATAAGCAGGCGCATAGTTCGCATCAAGGCTGATAGCCTTTTCGAACGCTGTACGAGCCTCGTTATAGTTACGAGCCCGAACGTTTAGCTGTCCTTGGCGGTAATAAGCCTGCACGTTGTTGGGATCAGCCAACAGGGCGCGGGCATAGCTGCCCGAAGCGTTACCGCCGCCTTCAGCCGTTTTTAGGTAGATATCGCCACGAGCTACCATCAGTGCGGGCGAATCTTTTTCCTTATTGGCTTTGTGCGCAGCTTCTACGTAAGTAAGAGCCTTAGTGATATTCTTCTCGTCAGACTCGGCATAGGCCTGAGCAATCTTAGTCAGAATATCGCCATCCTTACTTTTTGTCTTCTTAACAGCTTCGTCAAAGTGCGTTTCCGCTTCCGTGGTTTTGCCTTGAGCCAATGCGGCCCTACCAGCAGCTACCATCGATAACGCGGATTTAGGATCATTGGCACCTTTGTTAAAATAGTATGCTGCCGAATCCGGCATATCCCGGAGCTGATACAAACGGCCAAGTTCGTAATTCACTTCAGGTGACTGCGGCTGGCGCAGTAGATCAGCACGAGCTTGACCGTAGCGCTCTAGCTCAATGGCTTTCTGCGCGCTTTGCACATTTTGGGCAACAGCAGTAGAGCCGTATACCGACAAAGCAGCGAGGAGGGAAAGCTTCCAGGGCTTGAAAGTCATAAATTGAAAATTTGGTGAAAGAGCGAAAGGAAAATACAACTACTGTGCAGTACTCACAATCCGGGTTTGGCCAATTGCTGGCACTAACCCCGATTTTAGAATGATAAGCTGGCCTTGCGAACCAGCTACAAAGGCTACTAAGCCTTTGCCTAGTCCTGTCCGCGCATCCCGACTAATCATGTACAGGTTGCGCCGGAGAGGATATGTCTTCAATGCCAAGTAAGCTTGGTAGGGCTGAAGATAGTCGTCCGGATTAGCAGATGCTTTAGCCGCTATAGCCGCCACCCGAACCTTACTCAGGAACGCTTCGACTTTTTTATCATCTCGGTCACTAATCCAATTGGCACCTATCACACCAATAGCATTAGGATGAGTTGCAACGTAATCAATTAGGGCAGGGTTCGACTTAGAGGCGTAAATTTTTGAAGTGAGTGCCGCACCCCGAGTCACGGAGTCCTGCACAAAACGAGTAGTGCTCGATCGATTCGCATCAAACACAACGTTAATATCACTCAATGTTTTTTTGCCATTCAGCTGTTCCCAGCGAGTAGTCTTACCCGTAAAAATATCCCGCAGCTGCGCCATTGTCAGCAGCGTGTCCGGGTTAGATGGATGTAGAATAATGGCCAAGCCATCTGTACCTACCTGCACAGTTTGCGCAATAACCTGCTCTTTGGTCAACTGTGCTTCTTCGTTGGCTGTCAACCTACGAGACATCACGGCGACGCGTGCCTTATTAGATAACAGATCTTGCACTACATCCTGCTCGGGCTTGTAATTAGAAGTTACCTGAGCATACTTGTACAGCTCTTGAAAGGTGTCTGTTTCTGCCTTTAAAATAGGCTGAAAGGTTTCATCGACACTAACTGTAAGCTTGCCTGAGGTAGGGGTGTCATCTACCTCCAACGTGCCATTCTTATCAGGCCGGTTGCAGCTGGCTAGCAGCCCACTCAAAGCCAATACTCCTCCAATCACCCAACGATTAGCGCTCATCATCATTATAGGTTTTTTGAAAGTGTTGACGGTAAATCCGGACAAATCTAATAATTCCGTAAAATATGAACACTCCGCCTAAAAGTCGGCGTGGCCCTACTGGCAGATTGAACGCCCCAGTGGGAGCCAATAGCAGATAAACGCCTAGGCCGAAATATATAACGGCCATTACCAACAAAAAGTACCGAGTAAGAGAGGAAGAAGAGGTGGAGCGGCCCAGCCGCTCTTCCGTTGTAGGCCGATGCATGGTGAAGAAGAAATGTGGTAGTATTTTCCTTTTTAACGTTAGAATAAGGATAAAATGTTCGTTTCTCACTAAATAGACCACTTTGTGAGTCGCTATTTTACGACAGAAACAGCCAACGGAAACTCCGTTGGCTGTTTCTGAATGCTAGTATATAGTAAAATATGATTACTCGTATCGGAAGGTGATAGGCATTGTGTAGCGCACGGGTACCGGATGGCTGTTTTGACGGCCAGGTGTCCATACTGGCATCTTACGTACTACACGCATGGCCTCTTCATCCAAGCCGAATCCTAAGCCTTTCGTAATCTGCACGTTGCTGATGGAGCCATCCGTATTCACAACAAAAGACACATATACCTTCCCAGCAATACCATTGGATAATGCCTGCGACGGATAGCGTAGATTTTTTTGCATAAACTTACGGAGAGCATCCTGCCCACCAGCAAATGCTGGCATTACCTCCGCGTACTCAAAAGGCTGGGCTGGTGCCGCTGCTACACTCCGACCCGAGTCGCTGGTGCCTACGGTGGCAGTACCAGTAGCTCCTACCACACCGGTAGCACTACCTCCTAGTACTCCCTCACGTGCGATATCACCCAGCGTGCCATCCGTAAGCTCAATGCTAGGTAGTTCTTCTACGGGTAGAGGTTTTACCTGATCGTCTGATACCACATGGGTAGGAATTAGCTCTTGTGGCGGTGTTACTACAATGGCAGCTGGCGGTGCTGATTCCACAGGCTGGGCTGTAGATGGCAATACTACGTCAATAATCTCTGGGAAGGAGGTTGTCGGTGTCTGCGGTAGCACATCCGCAATAGCAGTGGGCCAAATCCTATTGATCAGCAAGGGGATGCTAACCAGTAGCAAGAACAGCGAAAAAGCCGTAAGCGCTGCCCGCACTAGGTGTTGGTTGTACAGGCGCCGTAATACAAAGGCGCCATAGGCTTTGTTGCGTCCCTCGAACACAATATCGTCGAGGGTAGCGGTGGGGAGGTGTAGGGTATTCATGGCAAGAGGGGTTAATAGTGAAAAACCGTGTCCGTACTGCGCATTACCCAAGCAGAAATTAAATAGGTGCTATTCAATCCGCTGCTTTCACACTCTAAACGATACTTATCTTCAAAATTGTATATAGTGAGTTTTTATTTATTTAAAGAGTAGGGTAAAAGAACTAACACCTGTATAAAACAAAACCCCGGATTGAGCTTAGCTCAATCCGGGGTTTCATAAACTACCCTAGGTAGTGATTACTTGATGGCGAAAGTTACCGGTACAGTAAACGATACACTTACAGCGCGGCCGTTCTGCTTACCGGGAGTCCATTTCGGTAGGCCTTTGATTACCCGCATTGCTTCTTCATCGCAACCGGCCCCAATGCCTTTCTGAATTTTTACTCCCGAGATAGTGCCATCCGGACCTACTACGAAGTTCACAAATACTTTGCCTTCTACCTGGTTGCGCAGTGCCATAGCGGGATACTTAATATTCTTCCCTATGTACTGCAACAAAGCGCCCATACCGCCCGGAGGCTCTGGCATTTGCTCCACGTAGTTGTATACTTTGGTATCAATTATCTCTTTCACCGGCTCTTTACCAGTGCCGCCTTCAATACCGTTCAGGTCTGGTGGCGGAGGAACGTCAGTAGTACCCTTTACCGTCTCCGTTGAAATAGTCGTAGTCGACAGTTTCTCAACATCTGGCACCTCTTCTACCTTGCGTACTTCCTCATCGCGTTTTACAACAGGAGGGGTAAACTTAATAGTAGATACCACTGGCGGTGGTGGTGGTGGCGCCTGGGGTGGTGGCGGTGGCGGTGGCGGTGGTGGCGGGGTCGCTGGGTCAAGTGGCGGTGGTGCCATTAACTCTACTGCCTGTAGATTTTTTGGTGCTTCTTCTATTACTTCTTCTGGTTTCAGCATAGCCATCAGAACTGGTATGCTAACCGCGAAAGCAAAGAAGGCAACAGCAATCATCAGTGCCCGGGTAACGTGCTTGTTGTACAAGCCACGGAGCACGTAGGCGCCGTACGCCTTGTTGCGGTGCTCAAAGACAATGTCATTGAGCGACGCTTTGGCCAGTTGTGCGTTATCCATCATTGCCCTGAGCTTTTAATCAAATCCTGATCTAACTTCGAAATGTCCATCAGAGCATATTTTTTCTGCCCAGTGATGTTCATCTCATCTAATACGTCTACCATGTTTTTATAGGTAGAATTATCATCTGCCTTGATCATTACTACAACTTTCGGATTCGACTGCTTGCGAGTTAAAAGTACCTTGCGGATACCATCAGCGCTATAATCAGAAGTCTTCAGTTCGGGCTTCACTGAGTTATCCAGCAAGCCATCGTAATAATAGACTTTGTTGTTTTCACCGAGTAGAATAGTGAAAGCATCAGATGCTCTTAATTCTGTTTGCTGCTCGTTGTCCTTTGGCTTTACCGGCATGTTCAGCTGCATTACCGTTGGCTTGCTAAACGTGGAGGTAAGCATGAAGAAGGTAAGCAGCAGGAAGGCCAAGTCTACCATTGGGGTCATGTCGATTTTAGTCGACATTTTTTTGGCCCGCTTTTTACCTCCGCCGGAGTCGGCTTGTTGTTGTATTTCTGCCATGTTTCTAAGGTTGGTTAGTTTCCGGCTACCGGCTTACCTTCTAAGTCGGTAATCAGATTGAAACTGTTAATATCCTTATCCTGCAGAATCTTGATGACTTTCTTTACGGTCGGTACGTCGGCAGCGCCATCGCCACGAATAGCAATATACGCAGGCTTATTGAAGGCCTTATACTCAGCACGTTGCGAAGCGGTTACCCATTCAATCAGTTGGTTGTTGACTGAGTCAATCGGAATGCCAGGCTGATTCACCTGTTTCCGCTCCTCAGCAGACTGGTTGAGAAGACCGGGTAGTTGCTGTACTGGTACACCGAAGCTTGCCAAGCCAGAAAATTTCTTGACCTGATCTGCCGTAAAACTCACGCCATACTTAGCGCCTACGTTGGTGAGTAGATCCTCTTTTACTTTCGCGTCATCTAGACCAAAGAATACACGCTTATCCTTGTCAATGGAGATGACCATTACATGGCTCTCGGGCAAGCGGATCTCAGAAACAGAAGCAGGAGTATCTACCACTACGTCCTCTTGAGGCGCAAACTTGGCAGTAAGCATGAAGAAGGTCACCAGCAGGAATGCCAGGTCCACCATCGGAGTCATATCCAACGACGGGGACGTTCTATGTGGTTTTACTTTAGGCATTGCTGAAAGTGTTAGTTAACAAAATTCAAAACGTTTAGGAACCTATGCTTAGTGCATAAACCGCAACTTAAGCCGAATAAGTTTCCGTTTCGCCGTGCTGCGAAGCAAACGTTTGAATGATGCTGAAGCCGGCTTCGTCAATGCTGTAGGTGAGCGCATCGATTTGGCTAGTGAAGTAGTTGTAGGCAATGATAGCCAGAGCCGAAGTACCGATACCCAGAGCTGTGTTGATCAAGGCTTCCGAGATACCCGTCGACAGGGCTGCGGTGTCAGGTGCACCAGCGTTTGCTAGAGCCGAGAAGGCGCGAATCATACCGAATACCGTACCGAGCAGACCAACCAGGGTAGCAACCGAGGCAATGGTCGAGATGATAACCAGGTTTTTCTCCAGCATAGGCAGCTCCAGCGCCGTCGATTCCTCAATTTCCTTTTGGATCGACAGGATCTTCTGGTCTTTGTCCATACCACGCTCACGGGCCATTTCTTGGTACTTCAACAGGCCGGATTTTACTACGTTCGCTACCGAACCTTTCTGCTGGTCGCATACAGCAATAGCACCCGTGATGTCGTTTACGTTCAGCTTCTGGCGAATCGAGCGCACGAAGCTTTCGATGCTCTTAGTGCCTTTGGCCTTGCCGATGGTCAGGAAACGCTCAATTGAGAAGGTAATAACCAGAATGAGCAGGGTCAACAGCACCGGTACGATAACACCACCTGCATATATGGTACCCATGTAGTTACCTGGCAGGGGTAGGTTCTCATTATTGCCGCCTTGGAAGTTGGAGGGGTTACCAAAGACAAATTTGTAAATGATGACAGCAACTACAAAAGCCAGCGGAATAACGATGGCGGCGAACGCAGAGCCGCCTTTTGCTTCGCCCTTAGGGGCAGCGGTAGCGGCAGGCCGCACGTTCTTGTTCGTGGCATTCTTTTGTTCCATTGTTCCGGAGAATTAGGGGGTGTTGGTGAAAGGTTGAAGCGGTTAAAAAAAATGTAAAACGTTGGGGGTTGTAAAGTAGAAAATTATGGCAAAAACGTTGGCTGGCCTGAAAGTTGAACTACAGAAACAAAGTTCTTAATCGCATTTGATGCTCCTACCAGAAGGGTAACCTAGCCTTGGCAAACCTAATGAAAAAGGAATGGCCTGCCAAAAGAAAAATGCGTTTAAACGGTTTAAAAAGGCTTGCAACTCAAAAAAATCTATTCTTTGTCTGATGAATCAGTATCAAAAGATAGAGTTTTTTTAGCTTTCTCCCAATAAGCATCCATCTCTGGTAAGGTTAGATCGGCTAGACGGTGCCCATCTTGAGTGGCTGCGGTTTCCAAATATTGAAAGCGTTGGATGAATTTCCGATTGGTACGTTCCAATGCCTCCTCAGGGTTTATGCCCGCAAACCGAGCAAAGTTGACCAGCGAGAACAGTAAATCGCCAAACTCCTGAGTAGCACGCTTCTGACGTGCTGTATCGGTAGGGACATCATCGGAATATTCTTCGCCAAACTCCTGTAATTCCTCCTGTACTTTTTCCCAAACCTGCTCGGGATGTTCCCAGTCGAAGCCAGCGCCACGGGCTTTTTCCTGAATGCGCATGGCCTTCACCAAAGCCGGTAGAGATACTGGAACGCCGCCTAGTACCGACGTATTGCCTTTTTCCTGCAACTTCAGTTGCTCCCAGTTGCGCTTTACGTCTTCTTCCGTATCGGCTTTGGTATCGCCGTAGATGTGTGGGTGACGGAAAATAAGCTTTTCGCACTGCGCGTTCAATACGTCTGCAATGTCAAATTGCCCGGTTTCTGAGACAATTTTGGCGTAAAAGACCAAATGTAGCATCACATCGCCTAGCTCTTTGCGCACGTCGGAAAGGTCGTTGCGCAAGATGGCGTCGCTTAGCTCATAGGTTTCTTCTATAGTCAGGTGGCGCAGACTCTGCATCGTCTGCTTCCGGTCCCAAGGGCACTCAGCCCGCAGACGGTCAAGTACGTCGAGCAAACGGCTGAAAGCTGCTAATTGAGCCGCACGAGAAGAGGAAAGAGTCGTATCCATTCAGCCAAATATACAAAGACATTCTACTTCACGTTGCAAATGCAAGCAAGTTGCGGCTGGCTCTTTTTCGCGCGCTGAGCAGAGCCACGGCATAACTGCTCTAGGGAAAGCAGCCATGATTCTTTACTTTTGCGTTCTTGTAAGAACGAATCTGTACTCGTGGCACTTATTAAATCTATCTCAGGCATTCGCGGTACCATTGGTGGTGCCACTGGCGAAGGCCTGACGCCCCTCGACGTCGTAAAGTACGCCGCCGCTTTTGGCACCTGGATGCTGAATACCACCACCCAAACTACCATTGTAATTGGTCGGGACGCTCGTTTATCGGGTGAGATGGTGAGCAAATTAGTGGCTGCTACCCTACAGGGATTAGGTATCGACGTAATTGACCTGGGCCTGAGTACCACCCCTACTGTGGAGTTGGCCGTGCCTGCCAAGCACGCTGGTGGTGGTATCATCCTCACGGCATCGCACAACCCCAAGCAGTGGAATGCGCTGAAGCTTCTCAACCACCATGGTGAGTTCATTTCGGATGCAGAAGGCCAACAGGTACTGGCTCTGGCCGATGCAGAGGCCTTTGATTTTGCGCCTGTGAACAAGCTGGGTAGCTATAGCACTGACGATACGTTTCTGCAAACCCATATTGATGCGGTGCTAGCATTGCCGTTGGTAGATGTAGAGGCTATTCGAGCCAAAAACTTCCGGGTGGTAGTGGATGCAGTGAATTCGACGGGCGGTATTGCTGTGCCGCAGCTGTTGGCAGCGTTGGGAGTAGAGAAGGTAGAAAAGCTGTTCTGCGAACCCACCGGCGACTTCGCCCACAATCCCGAGCCCCTACCTGAAAACCTGCGCGATATTGCCAAGGTGCTCGCACGTGGTGGCTTCGACCTAGGCATTGTGGTAGACCCCGACGTGGACCGACTAGCGTTGGTGTGCGAAAACGGTGAGATGTTTGGCGAGGAATATACACTGGTAGCCGTAGCCGATTACTTGCTAAAGGAAAACGGTGGGGGAGATACCGTCAGCAACCTGAGCAGCACCCGCGCGCTGCGCGATGTGACTGAAAAGCACGGTGGCACCTACGCAGCCGCCGCTGTGGGTGAGGTGAACGTGGTGAACAAGATGAAAGAAACCAATGCGCTGATTGGCGGTGAAGGCAACGGCGGGATTATCTTGCCCGAACTGCACTATGGCCGCGATGCGTTGGTGGGTATTGCACTGTTTCTGACGCATCTGGCCAAGGTAGATATGACCATGACACGTCTGCGTGCTTCCTACCCCAGCTATTTCATCTCCAAAAATAAGATTGAGCTAACACCGGAAATTGATACTGACCAAGTGTTGGCACAGATGCAACAGCGCTACGCCAAACAGCCTATGAATACTATTGACGGCGTAAAGATCGAATTTGACAAAGAGTGGGTGCACCTGCGCAAATCCAATACCGAGCCCATTATCCGTATCTACGCTGAGTCGGACTCGAATGCTACGGCCGACCATCTGGCCAATAAAGTCATTGGCGACATCAAGGAAATCATTTCGCAAAAAGCATAAGGTTTTAGAATGTCAGTCTTTGCTGCTGTTTGTTGTTGTACTGCCTACGGGCGCGTTACGGTAAGCCCTAACGACGCAGCTGTGTGAGTGAAGGATTCCGGGGCCTGCGCCGGAATCCTTTATTTTTATGTACCTGTTGTGGCCCCGCGCTCAACTTTACCTCGTTCCCTGCTGCTATGGCTCCAGTTTCTGCTACCCCTACTACCGTATATTTCGATAATGCTGCCACTACCCCCCTCGACCCGGAGGTACTAGAGGCGATGCTGCCGTTTTTGCGCGAGTTTTATGGTAACCCCAGCAGCATTCACGGGCACGGGCGTAAGGTGCGGGCAGTGCTCGAAAATGCCCGTAAAACCATTGCGCACCTCATCAATGCTGCGCCGGCCGAAATTACGTTCACCTCGGGTGGCACTGAAGCCGATAACTACGCCATCTTTGGTAGTGTGCAGACGCTGGGACTAACGCGGGCTATCACCTCACCGCTGGAGCACCACGCCGTGCTGCACCCATTGCAGGCGTTGGAAAAATCTGGTGCCATTACTTTAGAATATGTGCGGCACGATGCACAGGGTACACTAGATCTTGCGCATTTGGAGGAACTGCTAGCCGGGCAGCCGCGTACGTTGGTGAGCCTCATGCACGGCAACAACGAAATTGGCAACCTCAACGATGTGCAGACTATCAGCGAGATCTGCCGACAGCACCAAGCCGTATTTCATACCGATACGGTGCAGACGATGGGTCACTACCGCCATGATGTGCAGCAACTCAAACCGCATTTCCTGGTAGGCTCGGCTCACAAGTTTCATGGGCCGAAAGGGGTAGGGTTTGTATACCGCAACCCCGAGCTACAAGTAACGCCACTGATTCATGGGGGCTCACAGGAGCGCAACGTGCGCGCCGGTACCGAAAATGTGTATGGCATTGTGGGCTTGGCAAAGGCGCTGGAAATTGCCTGCCGCGATATGGCTGCGCACCAGCAACATGTTCAGGGGCTGAAAGACCGGTTTATTGAGCAGCTGCGGACCAGGATTGAAGGAGTGCAGTTTAACGGCCACTCAGCGGAGGCCGATAAGAGTCTGTACACTGTACTGAACGTAAGTTTGCCGCCTTCGGAGCTGAACGAAATGTTGTTGTTCAACCTCGATATCAACCGCGTGTCGGTGTCGGGCGGGTCGGCGTGTACCAGTGGGGCCAATGCTGGCTCGCACGTACTCACCGCCATGGGATGTGATCCGGACCGCGGGGCCATTCGCTTCTCTATGAGCAAGTACAACACGCCAGAAGAGGTGGACTACGCCGTGGAGCAATTGGCTAAAATGTACCGTACGACTTCACAAACTGCCTAAACAATTGTTGAGCTACGGAAAAAAGAAGAAGATCAGGCTTTAGGAAAGGTTGTGCCCAAGCATATACCAACCAAGGTAGGATGCGTATGAGACAGCAACTCGTGGCCAAGTGGCCTGAATAAGCAGGACTACCTTTAGCAAACTATGGCTGAAATTAATATCCAACGCAAAAAAAAATCACCCAGTCCTTGGCTACTGGTCATTTTGGTGGTGCTGGCGCTGGTAATAGCCGGCTACTTCATTTTTCGAAATGATGCGGATACGCCTCCTGCACCACCGGTAGTGAGCGACGGCGCCTCTACCCCCGCTGACCTAAACGCAAGTAGAGCCATTCCAGCTTCCGACGGACAGGCTGTGGCTGATATGGCCGCCGATGAACAGCTGCCGCCTACCCCTGATGAGCTAGCCGCTTATGCGGCTACTGATCCTGCCCAGCCAGAGTATGCACGGGAGGGCTTACGTAGATTTACAGCGTCGTTGGTACGCATGGCCGACCGCGCCGACCTGCGCGACCCGGGCGTGAACGAGCAGCGCGACCAACTCACCAGTGCTACGGCTCGCATTGATGAGCCCGGTACCAGCCTGCGGCCCGGATTTATAGCTGCCGCCGCGCTGCTGAAAGCAATGCAGCAGAAAGCCTACCCCGACGAAGAATTTGCTGCCAACGACCTCGGGCTGCAAGCCAGCCAATTTAGCGGCCGCACCGGCACAGCCCAAGAGCGCGAGTGGGTGCAGAACTTTTTCAGGCACGCTGCACAGCTGATGAAAACGATGAGCAGCCCAGCATCGTAGGCCGAGACATCTTCACTACCTGCATCTACTCCTTTATGGAACCTACGTCCACGCCCGTACCCTCGGGACAGCATATGCACCTGCGCCGCCTGCGCGACCTAACTGAGTTTGAAGTAGCCGATGACAACCCCGACGTACGCGGCTGGGCCGTACGCGGCGGCGACGGCAAGAAGTTTGGCGACGTATACGAGTTGATTGTGGAGGTGGAAACGCTCAAAGTACGCTACCTCGACGTAGAGCTGGATGCTTCGCTGCAGGTGAGTAAATGGGAGCGGCATATTTTGCTACCCATTGGTGTAGCAGCCATTGACGAAGATGCGGATAACGTGTTCGTGCCTTCTCTTACCCTGGAAACCGTGTTGGAGTATCCACCCTACACCGAAATACAGATTACGCGGGAGTACGAAGAGGCGATGCTGCGCAGCCTAAAGTTAACGCTACCCGAAACTGCCAGCAGCAGCTTTTACGATCAGCCTTCTTACAATGATGACCAGTTCTATGCCAACCGGCGGCGCTTGAGGTAGGCAGAGAGCTGATAATTTAAACACAGCGAAGGAGCTTCTCCCGTTGACCGATTGCCGTACCAACGGCTCGTTTCAATGGGAGAAGCTCCTTCGCTGTATTTGAGATTTATAGATAAGCGGAGGGTATTACCTCAAAACAACAACTTTCGCAGGGTCCAGAGACTCCAGAAAATTACCATCAGCCCTACCCCTATAAACATCCCGCGGATGGGAATGCGGCCGGCCAAGCGAGCAGCAAAAGGAGCTGCCGTGACGCCACCCACAATTAGGCCCAGCACAATTTGCCAGTGCGTGACACCTAGGGTAGCAAAAAAGGTGAGGGCGCTGGCAAACGTCACGAAGAACTCGGTGAGGCTTACGGACCCAATCACATACTGCGGGGTGCGGCCATTGGCAATGAGCGTGCTGGTAACCAAAGGCCCCCAGCCGCCACCGCCAAACGAGTCGAGGAAGCCGCCCGCACCAGCCAGCCAGCCAGCATGTTTTACCTTTTTGCGGCGGTCGGCGGCTTGTTTGAAGGCTTTGCTAATAATGCGAATGCCTAGCAGCAGTAGATATACGGCTAGTACTGGCCTGATCCAGCCGGCGTAGTGCTCACCGAAGTACGTGAGCAGCAGTGCACCACTCACTGAGCCCAAAATACCCGGAATTAGCAGGGCTTTGAACAAGCGGCGGTTGACGTTGCCGGCTCGGTAGTGGCTAAAGCCCGAGGCGCCACTGGCAAACATCTCGGCCGTGTGGATACTGGCACTCACGGCGGCCGGGTTCAGATTCATCGACATCAGGCTGATGGCCGTGACTACACCATAGCCCATGCCCAACAGGCCATCAATAAGCTGCGCCCCAAAGCCAATGGCGACGAATATGTAGAAGGTTTTGGATGTGCTCAAAAACTTCCAGACGGATTGCTGCGCAAAATAAGAGGCCGCAAAATGCAGGACTAGCAGGAGCACACCAATTGCCAGCGCTCCTAATGCCAGACGACGACGCCACGCCACACCCACTGTGGGCCCAGGTTCAGGTGGCGTGTAAGCAGCATTGCGAGAGTCCATGGGATAGGTTTTCAGATGGTTGGGTGTCAGGTGCGAACTGGCCGTTCTGCATTGGCTGCAACTCGCACCTGACAACTGATTATGCGTGGAAATCCAGGCCAGTGACGGTAGCAGCCACGTGGCCTTGGCGTATAACAAAGTCACCGAATTTCTCCTCTGGCTGGCGTTCCTGAGCGTAGGCTTCCAGCAGTGGCGTTAGCTCGGCCAGAATGCCTTCTTCGTCCAGCATTTCTTTGTAGAGCTTGTTCATCCGCTCGCCGGCGTGGTCGGCACCGAGGTAGAGATTGTAGCGCCCAATGGCCCGGCCTACCAAGCCAATTTCGCCAAGGTAGGGGCGGGCGCAGCCGTTGGGGCAGCCCGTCATCCGAATCAGAATACTTTCGTCACTGAGGCTATTGGCCTGAATGACAGCATCGAGGCGGTCGAGCAGGTGCGGGAGGTAGCGCTCGGCCTCGGCAAAGGCCAGCGAGCAGGTATTCAGGGCCACGCAGGCTAGCGAGTTGAGACGCAGCGCCGTTTGCTGCTGCGTTTGGGCCCACGCGCCGCGGCTTTCCAGAATCTGCTGCACGCGCTGGCGGTGCTTGGGGTCGATGTTGGCAATGACCAGATTCTGATTGCCGGTCAGGCGGAACTCGCCGGTATGGAAAGCGGCAATTTCGCGCAGGGCGGTTTTCAGCTCCACGCCGTTTTTGTTGGTGACGCGGCCACCCTCTACAAACAGCGCCAAATGTTCCTTGCCATCCTCTCCTTGCGACCAGCCAAAGGAGTCGCCGGAGCCGGTGAAGTGGTAGGGACGCGCCGTTTCCAGCTCGTAGCCCAGTCGCAGGCGCAATTCTTCTACAAACGCGGGTAGTCCTACCCGGTCGATGGTGTATTTGAGGCGGGAGAACTTGCGATTTTCGCGGTTGCCCCAGTCGCGCTGAATAGTCACCACTTTCTCGCAGACGTCCACTACCTTATCCGCGGGCACAAACCCGATGATTTCGGCTAGGCGGGGGTAGGTTTCGGGCATCCCGAAGGTCATACCCATGCCGCCGCCAATGGCTACGTTGAAGCCTTGCAGTACGCCGTTTTCGGCAATGGCCACCAACGCAATATCGTTGGAGAAGATATCGGCGTCGTTTTGCGGCGGAATAGCAATGGCAATCTTGAACTTGCGCGGCAGGTAGGTAGCGCCGTAAATCGGCTCAAAATCTTCCTTTTCCCCAGAGTTCACCAAGCTCGAAAACTGCTTCTCACCATCTAGCCACAGGTCCCAGTAGGCGGTAGTGCGGGGCGTGAGGTGGGCACTGATGGCCGTAGCCACCTCGTACACGTCCTTGTGCAGGGCCGACTCGTGCGGGTTGGCGATGCACATCACGTTGCGGTTCACGTCGCCGCAGCCGGCAATGCTGTCCATCAGCACTTCATTGAAAGCCTGGATGGTTGCGCGCAAATCCCGCTTCAGTACACCGTGCAGCTGAAAGGTTTGACGCGTGGTGAGCTTGAGCGCCCCGCTACCGTAGGCATCCGACAGCGCATCCATACGCTGCCACTGGTCGGGTGTAGCCACGCCGCCGGGCACGCGCACCCGAATCATGAAGGAGTACAGCGGCTCCAGCTTCTGGCGCTTCCGCTCGCTTTCCAGGTCGCGGTCGGTTTGTTGGTAGGAGCCATGAAACTTGATGAGCTGCGTATCGTCGGGAGCAATGGCGCCGGTGATGGGGTTGGCTAGGCTCTCCTTGATCGTGCCGCGCAAGTAGTTGCTGGCCGTCTTGATGTGTTCAACTTCGGATAATTTCGGGGTATCAGCCATGATGGGTAGAAAGGTCAAAAGGAAATCAGCGACTGGTGAGCAGCGTCACGTCCTTATAGAGCGTAAAGCGCAGCACATCGCGGTTGAAATTGTCGGGGCGGAGCAAGCGGTTTTGCCAAAGCTTCATATAGCCCAGCTCAGCGGCAAAGCCAGCACTCAATTGGTACTCAGCCCCTGCGTAAAGGCGATTTTGATCAAAATCGTGCATCGACACCATAAACTCGTCGAAGACACGCAAGCGCCAGCGCGGATGCGGCTGCCACTCGCCTTGTAACCGATAGCGAAACCGAACGGGAGTAGCATACGCATTGATGAGTTGTTTTTCGCGCACTTGCTGCACCCAGCGTTGTTCCACGCGCAACCGTTGCTGCAAGCGCACCTTTGCGGTGAGCGGTAGTGTCCAGCTGGTTTCGCCAAACAGCCGATACTCCGGCACTGGTAGCGTGTTCTGTACCTGTTGCGAGTAACTGCCGCCCAGCCCCGCATCCAGGGTAGGCGACAGGCGATAGTGTACGTGCTGATGCGTGATAAACTGCCACTGTTTGTCGGGGTCGATGAAGCGCCGCTCGTCCACTTCACTGTGCCACGTCCAGTGCTGACCAACCTTGAAGCGCAGATACGCCCGCATCCAGTACCCCTGCTGATGCACAGTTTGCGCCTCAGCCAGTGTAGCTGTGGATAGCAGAAGCAAGAGAAGGATAGGGCGTTTCATGGAGCAACGAGGCGTATCGTAACTTTTTTGCTGTTCTACTGAGCAGAGTAGAAGTATAAAGGTTTACTACTTCTGCTTTTAATACACGTCTTCCAAATACCGGCGCTGCTTGCGCAGGGTGCGCACGTAGTCGACAGCAGCCTCCTGATTGAGGCCGGACTCGCGCTGTACTACCTCCGTAAGAGCTAATTGCAGGGCATTGCCGAGGCGGGCTTTGTCGCAGCACACGTAGAAATAGGCACCGTTTTGCAGCCACTCGTATACCTGACGAGAGTTTTCGAGTAGGCGGTGCTGCACGTAGAGCTTCTCAACCTGGTCGCGGGAGAAAGCTACATCCAGCTTGCTCAGCCCGCCTTTTTTCAAGTGTTGCTGCCACTCGGTCTGGTACAGGAAGTCGGTAGTGAAATGCGGATTGCCGAATAGCAGCCAGTTGCGGCCGTTGGCGCCCAGCTCCACGCGCTCCTCCACAAATGCCCGGAACGGTGCCACGCCCGTGCCTGCGCCTATCATAATAATGTCGGTAGCAGTATCCTGAGGCAGCTTGAAATATTCATTCTGCTCCACGAACACACGCACCGCATCGTCGGGTTGCAGACGGTCGGCGAGGAAAGTAGAGCACGCGCCCTGCTTGTTGCGCCCAAACGCTTCGTAGCGCACGGCGCCTACCGTGAGGTGCACCTCATCGGGGTGGGCCAGTAGGCTGCTGGCAATGGAGTAGGCGCGGGTAGGCAAAGGCCGCAGCGTATCCACCAGCGTCTGGGCCGATAACTCGGTGGGATATTCGGCGAGCAAATCAGCCACGTCGCGGCCATAGAGGTAGGGTTGCAGCTTCTGCGTATCGGCTAGTAGCTCGCGCAGCTCGGCGCGGTCGGTGAGGGCGGCGTAGCGTTCCAGCACGTCGCGCGTCAGCACCGATAGCTCACGGTGCTCCGTGAGAGCCGTGCCAAGAGGTAGGGATTTGCCGTCGAGCTGCACGGTGTCGCTCTCCGCCAGGTCGGCGGCGCGTAGGGCATGCTCTACCAACGAGGCTTCGTTGATGGGCACCACCGCCAGCGCGTCGCCGGGCTGATAGACGAGGCCAGAGTCAGCCAGGTCCAATTCCAGATGGTAGGTTTCTTTCGTCGAGCCACGACCATTAAGCTGGATCGTTTCCAGCACGCGGGCTTCAAACGGGTTGTCGTGGGAGTAGATAGGCGCGGCGGCTGGTGCGGCGGTGCCAGTCACGGCTGCCGATACGCTTGCTGCCGGCGCTGCTTCGGCGACAATTTTGGTCAATGTATCCTCAATCCACTGTTTCGAGGGCGGTAAGAAGGCAACGTCCACGTCTACGCGGTCTAGCAGGCGCTGGCCGCCCAGCTCTGCCAGCCGGGCATCGAACTCCTTGCCGGTCTGGCAGTATTGCAGATAGCTCTGGTCACCGAGGGCTAGCACGGCGTAGCGCAGCTCCGGTAATTGGGGCGCGCGCTTACCCAGCAAAAAGCGGTGCAGCTCCTCGGCCGAAATGGGTGGCTCGCCCTCGCCCTGCGTACTCACGACCAGCAGCAGCAGCTTTTCCTGGGCCAACTGGCGCGGAGTGTAGTCGTTCATATCCTTTATCACAGCCTGCAAGCCTTTGGCCGTGGCGGCTTCAAGCGCGAGCTGGGCTACCTTCTTGGCGTTGCCAGTCTGGGAGCCATAAAGAATCGTGATGGGCGGCGTTTCGGCGGCCGAGGCAGCAGGAGTAGCCTGAGCCGCCGCTACTGGTGCAGCGCCTGCGGGGCTATTGCCCGCGGCAAAGCGCCCGTAGTAGTAGCCACTCAGCCACAGCAGCTGCTCCGGTTTCAGAGCCGCGCTTTGCTGGTCAAGGGTAGCCGGCTCGAGGCCGAAGGGTAGGGGAGATGTTGGAATTGACATGCAGAAAGCCCTTAGGCTACTTGAGCGTATTGATAAAGAGTAGTGGCAGCCTGCTGGGGCGTGGCCTGCGCAGTGGCCAGGGTCACTACATCACCTATGATGATAATAGCCGGCGCGCCGATGCCTGCTTCGGCTGCTTTGGTGGCCAAGTCAGTCACGGTGCCTACCACAAGGCGGGCAGTGGGTAGGGTGCCGTTCTGCACCACTGCCGCCGGACGATGTGCCGCGCCGTGCCGCGCAAACAGCTGCATGATTTCTTCCAGCCGGCTCAGCCCCATTAGAATAACCGTGGTAGCATTGGCCTGTGCCGCCGCCGCCACTTCCCCCGACAGCTCGCCGCTGGACGTGGTAGCGGTAATCACCCGAAATCCCTCACTCAGCCCCCGGTGCGTGACGGGAATGCCCAGGCTACCCGCCGCCGCTACGGCGCTGCTAATGCCTGGTACGTAGGCCGTAGCCAAGCCGTGTGCTTCGGCGTACAGCATTTCTTCCCTACCCCGTCCAAACACGAATGGGTCGCCACCCTTCAAGCGTACCACGTGACCGTGTCGGTGGGCGTGCTCCACAATCAGGGCGTTGATTTCGTCCTGCGAGTACGCCCGCTTGCCCCGTCGCTTGCCCACGAAGATTTTTAGGGCCGTGGGCGCGTAGGCCAGCAACTCGTCGTTGGCCAGCGCGTCGTAGAGCACCACGTCGGCCTCAGCCAGCACACGGGCGCCCTTTAGCGTCAGTAGCTCCGGGTCGCCGGGGCCGGCACCTACAACGGTGAGGCGGGGGGTAGGGAGGGTTTGCATAGGTTTAAATGTGTAGGGGCGCGTTGCACGCGCCTGCCGTTGAACGACGGCGCTAGACAACGAACTCTTAGTAAGGAAGCAACATCAGCACCGATGGGCGCGTGCAACGCGCCCCTACTAAATAGAAAACGCCACCGCGCCGGGCTCTGCCACCGTGAAATAGTCCGGGTCAACCGCTTCGATGAGGCCGGCGGCCACGGTATTGCCAGTTTGCTCGTCTACCAGAATGAAGGAACCCGACTGCCGGTTCTGTCGGTAGCTGTCGGCGGCCAGCGGCACGGCGGTTTTCAGTCGAACCCGCACAATGTCATTCAGGCGAGCTTCCTCGGCACCCAAGTGCGTAAGGCTCTGCACATCGAGGCGGTAGAGAATGGTAGGCAGCAAGGCCTTCACCAGCGCCGCGTGGTGCTGCAACAAGAAGCGCCGACCAGCGCGCAACGGCGTGTCGGCCATCCAGCACAGGGTAGCTTCCAGCTCACGCGTGAGGTGCGGCACGTGCGAGGCGGGCACAATGGTGTCGCCGCGGCTGATGTCCACGTCATCGGACAGGCGGATAATCACGCCCTGCGGGGCTACCGCTTCTTCTACTTCTTGCTGGTTGATTTCAATGGCTTCAATGGTCGATTCCAGCCCCGAGGGTAGGATCTGCACCTTGTCGCCACGGCGGTAGGTGCCGCTCTGGATCTGGCCGGCGTACCCGCGGTAGTCGGGTAGGTCGGCGGTTTGCGGCCGCACCACATACTGCACCTGAAAGCGCGGCTCGGCCTTGGTTTCCTCAGCGCCGGGCACGTTTTCGAGGTGTTCCAGCAGGCTGGGTCCGGTGTACCAGCTGAAGTTCTCCGAGCGGCGCACGATGTTGTCGCCTTGCAGGGCGCTCATTGGAATGGCCGTTACGTCGGTCAGCTTCAGCAGCTTCGTGATTTCCTGGTAGTCAGCTACAATCTTCTGAAATACCTCCTCACTGTAGCCGGCCAGGTCCATCTTATTCACGGCCAGCACAAAGTGCTTGATGCCGAGTAGGGCCGCAATAATGCTGTGACGGCGCGTTTGCTCAATCACGCCGTGGCGAGCGTCTACCAGCACAATGGCGAGGTCGGCGTTGCTGGCGCCCGTTACCATGTTGCGGGTATACTGCACGTGGCCCGGCGCATCGGTGATGATGAACTTGCGGCGCGGCGTGGTGAAATACTTATAGGCTACGTCGATGGTGATGCCCTGCTCGCGCTCGGCTTTCAGGCCATCGGTCAGCAAGGCCAAATCCACGTTGCCTTGGGCCGCGCCCCGGCTTTCCAGCGCCGCCAGAATATCCAGCGACACCGAATCGGAGTCGTACAGCAACCGGCCAATCAGCGTGCTTTTGCCGTCGTCTACGCTGCCGCAAGTGATAAATCGAAGTAAATCCATTCTGGTTTTTGGTTTTTAGTTTTTGGTTTCTGGCTTATAAAGAGTGGCTAGCAAAAGCCAACAACTAAAAACCAAGAACCAAAAACCAATCAATTAGAAATAGCCGTTGCGTTTGCGGTCTTCCATGCCGGTTTCCGAGATGGTGTCGTCGAGGCGGGTGGCGCCCCGCTCGCTGACTTTGGCCTGGATGATGTCGGCAATGATGTCCTCCACGGTGCTGGCGTCGCTGGCCACGGCGGCCGTGCAAGTGGCGTCGCCCACGGTGCGGAAGCGCACTTGGCGGTTCACAATTTCGTCGGTTTCATCGAGGCGCAGATGCTCGTTGAGGCCCAGCAGCTGGCCGCTGGGTAGCACCACGCACTGGCGCTCGTGGGCAAAATAGATTTCGGGTAGGCCGATGTTTTCGCGGCGGATATAATTCCACACGTCCAGCTCGGTCCAATTGGAAATCGGGAACACGCGCACGTTCTCGCCCTTCTGAATCTTGCCGTTGTAAATGTTCCACAGCTCGGGCCGCTGGCGCTTGGGGTCCCACTGGCCGAAGTCGTCGCGCACGGAGAAAATGCGCTCTTTAGCGCGGGCCTTCTCTTCGTCGCGGCGGGCACCACCGATGCAGGCATCAAACTCAAACTCCTCAATCACATCCAGCAGCGTGTAGGTTTGCAGCGGGTTGCGGCTGGGATATTTACCGGTCGGGTCCTGCAAGCCTTTCTGCTTGATGGTATCTTCTACCTTGCGTACAATCAGCTTCTCGCCCAGCTTTTCGGCCAGCGCGTCGCGGAAGGCCAGTACTTCGGGAAAGTTGTGGCCGGTATCCACGTGCACCAGCGGAAACGGAAACTTGCCCGGCCGGAACGCCTTTTCGGCCAAACGCGTGAGCACAATCGAATCTTTGCCGCCCGAAAACAGCAAGGCCGGCCGCTCGAACTGGCCTGCTACTTCGCGCAGAATATGAATGGCTTCGGCTTCGAGCCGATCCAGATAATCAAGGGTAGGCATATAATGAGTTGTCAGTTTTGAGTTGTATGGGTGGGGTAGGGAGGAGAGTAAGGAGCAAGGATAATAGAACGTCATTTCGACCAGCGGGAGAAATCTTGCGTGCTGAAGCTGGGTAGTATTCTCACTGATTGGGATTACTCCCGAGCGAGATTTCTCCCCCTGGTCGAAATGACGTTCTCCCGACTCTCGTCCTCCTACCCCCTACGCCGGCACCGATTCCACTACCGGGTCGGGGCCGTTGTGGGTGGCGTGCAGGCCGCACTCTTTGGCATCGGCGTTTTCCCACCACCAGCGGCCGGCCCGGAAGTCCTCGCCCGGCTTGATGGCGCGGGTGCAGGGCGCGCAGCCAATGCTCACAAAGCCCTGCTGGTGCAAGGGGTTGGTAGGTACGCCGTTGTCTTTGGCAAAGGCCCAGCACTGCTCCCAGGTCCAGTTGAACAAGGGGTGTATTTTGATGAGCTGGTGCGGCTCGTCCCACTCCACAGCCTCCATGGTCTGGCGGTTCTGCGACTGCTCGGCCCGGATGCCAGTAATCCAGATCTGTTGGCCTTGCAGCGCCCGGTTCAGGGGTTCTATCTTGCGAATACCGCAGCACTCCTTGCGGTTTTCGATGCTTTCGTAGAAGCTGTTGGGGCCTTTGGCCTCTACCAGCGCCTGTAGGCTTTCCGTCTGCGGCGCGTAGGCTTTAATGGGTTTCTGATATTTCAGAACGGTTTTGCTCCAGGTGGAATATGTTTCCTGGAAGTTGCGGCCCGTATCCAGCGTGAACACCTCAATGGGTAGGTCGTGAGCAAAAATCAAATGTGTGATGATCTGATCCTCAATGCCAAAGGAAGTGGAAAACGTGACTTTGCCGGGCGCTTCCTCTACCGCAGTGCGCAGAATATCCAGCGCGTCCTGGGTAGTGAATTGCTGACGTAGGTCGGAAACCCGCGTTTCGAGGGAAGTAGTCATAACAAGGAAATTAGAAGGGGAAGATGCGGGCAACGCCGCGGAGGGGTGGTCGGTGGCAGCGTAGGCTGCCTAGGTGCGGTGGTGGAGGTAGGGTAGGAAAAGCACCTACACCATCAGACTACGCGCAACGGGGGAAAGTCCCCAAGCACTTCAACAACAACAGGCACAGCAGCACATACCCATACAGGCGGCCATACGGCCGGAGAGGGTAGGGGATGCAAGGGTGCGGAGGTTGCTGGAGTGGACCACGGTTGTTTGTTTTTATATGGTCAGGACTTGGCACCGTTCCGCGTTAAGCGGAGGTTGCCGGCGTTTCGTCGAGCCTGTCTCTCCACGCCTCTGTATAAAAACAATCCTTTAAAGGGAAAGAATTGGTGGCACAAAGGTAAAGACACAACGCCGAAAAACACAAATAAAAAAATATCCAACTCACTGTATACAGCGAGTTGGATATAACTAGTAGCGTGCCGAAAGGTTATAAAAGTGCTTTTTAGGGCTGATTTTGGCCTTTTATTTAGTTTTGTTGAATCATCTTGACAACACCCTCTACCCACTGCGGGTGCGAGTTTAAGGAAGGCACCAGCTGCCAGTGCTGCCCACCGGCTTCCTCAAATAGCTCCTTGAATTCCTCGCCTACCTCAATCGTTGTTTCCAGGCAGTCGGCCACAAACGCCGGGGAGAAAGCCAGCACATTGTTAATGCCTTTCTTGGGGAACTCCTTCAGCACCTCGTCGGAGTAGGGTTGCAGCCACGGGTCGCGCAGGCGGCTTTGCAGACGGCTCTGGAAGGCTACCGTGTACTGGTCGTCGCGCAGGCCCAAGCCTTGGGCCAGTAGGCGCGAGGTTTCGAAGCACTGCGCGCGGTAACAGTAGCGGTTGTTTTTGTTGTAGGTGTTGCAGCATTTGCCCAGCTGGCAGTAGCCCTTGAAGCTGCCCTTCAGCACATGGCGCTCCGGAATGCCGTGGTAGCTGAACAGCACGTGGTCATAGTCGCGCTTGGCCATTTCCTCCTTACCCAGCGTCACAAAAGTATCCACGAAGCCGGGCGCATCTACGAAGTTACTGATGAAGCTGATGCTGGGTACAATCCACCATTTGCCCACAAGCTCCATCACCTTTTCCTGCACCGAGCCGGTGCTGGCCGCCGCATATTGGGGAAATAAGGGTAGCACAATAATGCGGTCTACGGCCGCGTCGCGCAGTTCTTCCAGCGCCTTCTCGATGCTGGGATTTTGGTAGCGCATCCCAAAGGCCACCACGTAATCGGGGCCGAGCTGCTCCTGCACCAGCCGCTGCAAATCCAGGCCGTGGTAGAGCAAGGGCGAGCCACGATCCGTATCCCAGAGCTGCTGGTAAATCTTGGCCGATTTGGGCGCCCGTAGCGGCACTACCAAGCCTCGGAAAAGGGGGTAGCGCACGGCGGCCGGCATGTCAATGACGCGGGCATCGGTGAGAAACTCGTTGAGGTAGCGGCGCACGTCGGGCGTACGGGGCGAGTCGGGCGTACCTAGGTTGACGAGTAGCACGCCAACGCGGCGTTTGGAGGTGGCGGGAGTAGGCATAAGCAGAGAACGGGTAATCCGTAGCAAGACAAAGGTAGGGGCCGGAAGTTTGCAGGGAAGCCGGTATTTTTTGGGGTCTTTCCTGCTCTGCTTAAAAGCGGCTAGTAGTTCAACTCAGCTAGGGTGTCAGGTGTCGGACTGTCACCTGACACCCTAGCTGAGTTGGACCACTAGTGCGCCGAACCATCCAGTACGCGCAGCACTTCCGGCAACGGCTCCAAGCCGGTTAGTACGGCTACGGTGGGGTCGGGGCTGGGTAGGCCGAAGCGGTTCAGCCACACCGGCCGAATACCCATAGCTTGTGCGCCCAGCACATCGGCCGTCCAGTTGTCGCCTACCAGCACGGTTTCTTCAGGTAGGGCGTGTAGCCGCTCCAGCGCCGCCCGAAAAATGCGCGGGTCGGGCTTGGTCACGCCCACGTCTTCGGACGTGATAAGCGCATCCACGAGGTGCGTCAGGCCCAGAAACGCCAGTTTATCCTGTTGCTCGGTGGTGCGGTTGTTGGTGATGATGCCAATCTGATAGCGGGGCTTGAGAGCTTCGAGCAGCGCTACGGCCCCGGCTACTGGCTGACGCAGGCGGCGGTAGTGGCCGTAGTGAAAGCCAGCAAATTCTTCGGCGGCGGCTTCGGAATCGAATACTTTATAGGGAGCCAGCAGTTCCTGAAACCGCAGGCGGCGAGCATCAAGGTAGCTAACTTCGCCGGCCAGTACCCGCGGGTGCATGGCTTCCAGCAACTCGCTATACCGGGCGTACAGCTCATCGAGTGGCACTGTGGCCATGCTGGTAAACTGGGCAGTGCTGACTTGCAGCGCGGCACGCGCCGTGCCGGCATGGTCGAACAAGGTATCGTCGAGGTCGAAGAGAATCGTGGTCAGTGGCATCGGGGCAAAGGTAGGCAGGATGCCGGGCGAAGCGCTTAGGTTGTACTACTTGCGTAGTCATGCTTCCAGCTCCGCCCGAAAAATCGTACCTTTGCGGGCTAATTACCTGACAACCCGTGAATACCGAACCAAAACCGCACCGCGCCGGCTTCGTGAGCATCATCGGCAAGCCCAACGTGGGCAAGTCGACGCTGATGAACGCCCTGATGGGTGAGCGGCTCAGCATCGTTACCAGCAAGGCCCAGACCACGCGTCACCGCATTCTGGGCATTTTGAACGGTGACGACTTTCAGCTTGTTTACTCCGATACGCCGGGTATCATTCAGCCCAAATATGAGCTGCACAGCGCCATGATGTCGTTTGTGTACTCGTCGCTGGAAGATGCCGACGTGGTGCTGTTCGTGACGGACATCTACGAGAAGTACGACGAGGAGCCGGTGGTGGAGCGTCTGCGTAAAATGCAGAACACGCCCATCTTCTTGCTGGTCAATAAAATAGATCAGGCCGACCAGGCGGAGGTAGAAGCCAAAGTAGCCTACTGGCACGAGCACCTGCCCAATGCCGCGCGCGTACTACCCATCTCGGCGCTGGAAAAGTTTGGCACCGGCGAGCTGCTCGATCTGATTTTGGAAAAGCTGCCCGTCCACCCGCCCTACTACCCCAAAGACGAGCTAACCGACAAGCCGGAGCGTTTCTTCGCCGCCGAAATGATTCGGGAGAAAATATTCAAACTCTACAAAAAAGAGGTGCCCTACTCCTGTGAGGTCGGCATCGAAGAGTTCAAGGAAGAAGACGACATCATCCGGATGCGCGCTACCATCTACGTGGAGCGCAGCAGCCAGAAGGGCATCATCATCGGCAAGGGCGGCGAGGCCCTAAAGAAGGTAGGAACCTGGGCACGGGAGGAAATGGAGAAATTCTTCCAGAAAAAAGTGTTCCTCGAAATCCACGTGAAAGTCAACGAAAACTGGCGCACCGACCCCAAGGCCCTGAGCCGGTTTGGGTATCAATAAGGACGATAAATTAGTATAAGAACGTCATTTCGAGCTTGTCGAGAAATCTCGCTTGATAGTAATTTCTATCTGGCATCAGCACGCGAGATTTCTCGACAAGCTCGAAATGACGTTCAATTAAGCTTTCCGACCACAACAACTCACTTAACTACTCCGGGCACTGCCGAACTTGGTCGAGCCGGCGGCTGGAGTCAGACCAATGAAAAATACCATTGCAATTGTGGGCCGCCCCAACGTGGGCAAGTCCACGCTGTTCAACCGTTTAGTTGGGCAGCGCAAAGCCATCATGGACAACGAGTCGGGCGTGACGCGCGACCGGCACTACGGCTACGGCGACTGGATTGGCAAGTACTACACCGTGATTGACACCGGTGGCTACGTGCACAACTCCGAAGACGTGTTTGAGGGGGAAATCAACAAGCAGGTGAAGCTGGCTATTGATGAGGCCGATGTGGTGCTGTTTATGGTGGACGTAGACGCCGGCTTGCACCCCTTAGACGAGGAGTTTGCCAGCGTACTGCGCCGCTACCAGGACAAAAAGCCAATTTACCTGGTTGCCAACAAGGCCGATACCAACGCCCGCGCCCACGCCGCCGGCGAGTTTTATGCTCTGGGCATGGGCGACGGCGAAATCTACTCTATCAGCTCGCAGAGCGGCTCTGGCACGGGTGATTTGCTCGATGCCGTGGTAAGCCACTTTGAGGAAGAAGGGGTAGAAGAACCCGACGCTGGCGTACCGAAAATTGCCGTAGTAGGCCGCCCGAACGCCGGCAAGTCGTCGTTCGTAAACCTGCTGCTGGGGACCGACCGCAGCATCGTGACCGATATTGCCGGCACCACCCGCGACTCCATTCAGGCGCGTTACAACGCGTTCGGCAACGAGTTTATCCTGGTAGACACGGCCGGTTTGCGCCGCAAAACCAAGGTGAAGGAAGACGTGGAGTTTTACTCCGTGTTGCGCGCCATCCGGGCCATGGAGGAGTCGGATGTGTGTATTGTGATGCTGGACGCCACCCGCAGCATTGAGGCCCAGGACGTGAACATTATTGCCCTGGCCGATAAAAACCGCAAGGGCATCGTGATTCTGGTGAACAAGTGGGACCTGATTGAGGACAAGGAGACCAACACGGCCAAGGATTTTGAGGCGAAAATCATGGAAAAGATTGCGCCCATTGCCTACCCGCCCGTGGTGTTCATCTCGGTACTGAACAAGCAGCGCGTGCACAAGGCCATCGAAACGGCCATTCAGGTGTACGAGAACAAGCGCCACAAAATCCCTACCTCCCAGCTCAACGAAGTGATGCTGCGCGAGATTGAGAAGTCGCCACCACCCGCCACCAAGGGCAAAATGGTACGGATTAAGTATGTGACGCAGTTGCCGACGCACAACCCGGTATTTGCGTTTTTCTGCAATCTGCCTCAGTATGTGAAGGAATCCTACACGCGCTACCTGGAAAATCGTCTGCGTGAAAACTTTGGTTTTCAGGGTGTTCCGATTGGTATTGTGTTTAGGAAAAAGTAGGATAGAAAAATTTCGAGATTTTTTTTCTAGTGTCGGGTTACCTTCTGCCGAAGCTGGTATAAACCCCCGAATTTCGCCTCCGGCCTGGCTGGAACCGCGAGAAACACCAAATCCGAAATTTCATTTTTCAATTTACCCCTATCATGAAAAAAGTACTGTTCCTCGCCCTGGCTGCTGCTTCGTTCTCGTTCGCTTCTTGCGAAACTCCTAAAGAAGAGGCTACCGAGCAAGCTGCTGACAACGTAGAAGCTGCTGGCGAAGCCAAAGCTGACGCTATGGAAGAGCAAGCTGATGCTGTACGCGACTCTACCGAAGCTAAGGCTGACAACATGGAAGACGCTGCCGACAACATGGCTCCTGCTACCACTACTACTGGCACTACCACGACTGCTCAGTAGTCTGACTAGCTTTTAAGCAAAAAAGGGCTCCCCGGTAACGGGGAGCCCTTTTTGTTTGCATCAATACAGCGAATAAAACGTCATTTCGGCCAGCGGAAGAAATGACGTTTGGACAAGTGCCTACCCCAGACGGCGCTGAAGCAAGCCGTCTATCACCTTGAATAGCTTTTTGGGCGAGTACGTGCGCCAGGGTAGCTCGTCGAGCTGACCACCAAAGTTGATGTAGCTGTCGAGGTTGTACTGGCGCATCTCGCGCGAGACGTGCTCCTGGAAGTTGACGCCCGCAATCCAGCCGTCTTCCACGTCCTCAAACCATTCCTCGTAGTACGAATCGTCGGAACCGTGAAAGTTGAACACGTTTTCGCCCACTAGAATGAAGCGGGCAATGCCCTCATGCAGCAAAGGGTCAATAATCTCGCGCTTGAGTTGCATGATGTCGTTTTCGATGGCATCGTTCCATTCTCCGATAAACTCCAGAATGGCCGACTGTTGCTCGTAGTCGACAAACAGAATCTTGATAAATAAGGTATCCGACCCAAAACTATCCCATTGTGGGTGGATATAATAGCCATAGATAGTATTGACGTAGCTATCGAGGCTGTTCTCGGCGCCGTGCAGAGGCGAACGGGGGTCTTCAGTAGCCGAATATTGGTCGATCCAGGCGTAGTGTGGCTCGATGGTATGCACGTGGGTAAAGCTAAATGACGGAGTGAGAGGAACCGGCTCCGGACACCCGGGCCGTTGGTACCTAACGCAACACCATATCGAAGTGTTCGCACCTGTTGCTGCTACTTACTATGAGAAATGGGGAAGCTGGTAAGTGAATAGAAGCGGGTTTTCGAAGCTAATTATCCATAAACTCAACGAGTAGAGGGCTTTTTCGTTATGGTCGACTATGAAACACTGCTACCTCTTATTGAGTGTACTGCTTTTGCTAAGTCGATTGAGTTACGCCCAAATCTCGCTCGACACTGCGGCCCGTACATCACCCATCACGCTCTACGGCTACATAGATGGTTACTACGGCTATGACTTCCCGCACCCCGACAATACCAGTCGGCCGGGCTTTTTCTATTCTCACAACCGACAGAACGAGTTTACGGTAAATCAGGCGCTGATTGGGCTGCGCTACGACGATGGTAATATTCGCGGCGCGCTGGGCTTGCAGGCCGGCACCTACCCCGAGGCCAATTACGCCGCCGAACCCACGTTGCTACGGAACATCTACGAAGCCTACGCGGGCTTTCGACCGCTGCGTAAAACCTGGCTTGATATCGGGGTGTTTGGTGCGCACGTTGGGTTTGAGTCGGCCATCAGCAAAGACAACTGGACCGTGACGCACTCCCTGGCTGCCGAAGGCTCTCCGTATTATGAGGCGGGTGCGCGCTTCACCTACGAGGCCTCTGACAAGCTCACACTCACGGCGCTGGCGCTCAACGGCTGGCAGAACATCCGCGACAATAACCGCGCAAAATCGGTAGGCACGCAAGTGCAGTGGCGCCCCA
>Ga0210040_10000251_pt1 | contig 95440 bp, 74 predicted proteins | sample CryGeyCG12114_NA_FD_185462 | JGI IMG/M metagenome (GOLD analysis project Ga0210040, IMG submission 185462) | Groundwater microbial communities from aquifer - Crystal Geyser CG19_WC_8/21/14_NA (SPAdes) (version 2) | ecosystem: Environmental > Aquatic > Deep subsurface > Groundwater | place: USA... | reverse complement strand
GCGCAATCATCGGGACGTTTTTCGGCACGATACTGCTGGGGTGGCTGTTCAGCAGCTTAGCGAATAGAAAGAAGAATGATGTCGTGGTCTACGAGAAGAGGACGAGAGGTTCTAGCCGGCGTCATAGAAGTCATAGTGGGAGTAGCAGTGTAAGGAGGCCGAGTAGGGTTTACTCGACTGGATGAGGAGCGTTCCACGAGAGATCTGGTTTGGGGTACCTCAATTCTCTAACGTCGCGACTGTGTTATTTTGATCTAGCTCGGTGTTGGTTGGACATGGGTGCAGGCGTGCGCCAGGGACTAAGTCTCATGTGTCTCTCGGTTTGAGTACGTGGACTTCATTTTGTTATCACATTTGAAGGGTGGTTACCGTCAGGGTTGCTCTGAAGAATAGCGACTGTCGCACACATATCGCCAAGAATAAGAGCGCGTGGCCAAAGAAGCCTGTACAGAATACGACAAGTTTAAGTAGACGAAAGTCTTGTTCTATTGGGCAACACCACTATAGCAGAGGCCCAAAACCACTACTCAGGCATACTAGACGGATCGTCTTCAGTCTACCGCTGATGATGGTACCAAGGAAGCACCGTACACGACTCACACTGTCACTTGCTGATGAAAGAGCTACTTGTCTTTTCTAGCTCATTCTAAGCGAAGCACAAGTTTGCGGTATGGACGAATTATTTGGTGTTGACGTCTTCCTAGTCATCCACATAATCGAGCACAATTCACCTTACTACGCAAGGTCCAGGCGCAAGCTGTGCACGCAGGGGATTCTTCTACCACCCATTTCTGTGTTGTACCATGAATGAGTTACGAAGTATATGTAACGAACATCGAGCCACTAGACATTCCAGTCCCTCTCCTTACGCTCAGCACCGTGCGTTCACATCTAATCCAACGACTGCGTTCCTCTCTGGTTGCAGAGAAGGTACACACAGTTGTATGTATACATGGGAATTCAGATCGGGAAACGCCTCATAGCAGGATAGATATCTCTAGTGACTCTCACCCCTTTCACCTGCCGGACATATAAAATGGCCGGTCGCTAGCCTAAAATAAGCGTACAGCAGCGGCCACCTTGTTTGTCCGGCAGGTGCCCTTTGTGATGCTTGCAGTACGGATGACGTAAGTAGTCCTAAGACCACCACATGGAAATCGACGTCTGAGAAATGGCCACCGGTTGCAGAAATTGATGCCACCACCGCTGTCAGGCAGCCACGTGTGCATGACTCGTGATTTCCTCGTTATTGTTGCCAACGAACATTATTTCGAGATCATTCTTCCCAACTTGATGAGCCACCGTATTTGGCGTGCATTTTCACCCACACAATACATTCGCATTTTCATCATTGTAAACATCACCACCTTCGCAACCGTAAGAGGCATCATGGGAGGCAAGAAAGGCGGCGAGAACACGAAGAAGGTGGCTGGCAACGCCAAGAAGGCTGAAGCCGCCTCGAAGAAACAAGCAGAAGACGACGCTCGAAACGCAGCCGCCGAAAGCCAGAAATGGGACAAAGGCGCGAAAGACGAGGCGAAAAAGGCCGATGCGGCATCCAAGAAGGCAGAAGCTGCGGCGAAGAAAGCCGAGCGAGACCGTCTGCTAGCTGAAGAGGAGGCTTCTCAACGAGCAGCGCCCAAAGGTGCGAACAAGAAGACTGCTGAGAAGAAGTCGAAGGGTACCCTCGACCTGTCGCAGCTGGACGACGAACCTACATCTAGGAAGGCAGCTACTCTGAACGCTTCGGGCATCGAGAACGCTCTGGACGCGTTAGACCTCACGGCTGATTCTAACCAAGTCAAGCTGGAGAGACATCCTGAACGGAGGTACAAGGCTGCATATACTCAGTTCGAAGCGCGGAGACTACCTGAGATTGAGCAAGAGCACCCTGGTCTGAGGAAGAATCAGAGAGTCGAGATTTGCCGGAAGGAATTCGAGAAGAGCCCAGACAATCCTTTCAATCAGGTTGGGAATGTCAGATATGATGCCTCCAAGGATGATCTTGCTTCGGAGAAGGTCCGTATCAGAAGTGGTGTCGAGACAAGACTTGGTGAGAAATGAGCTTGCGGAAGGTCATATGATTCATGATATCACGATACAGTATTGACGATGTCTACGACAACGAGCCGCCAAATGGTGCAGCTTGCGTGGTTCGAGCCACACGATCCTAGCATCCTAGCGCCTGTGGCATGAGACGGCCTCTCGAAGCCCTGCCACGGACTAAGGACGACACGACTGTTCCACCAGTATTGATATTACAGAGATAGCACAACGGGCACATCCAAATGAGCGGCTCGGTCATAACCTGCGGTTTGTCGTATATGTCAGAACCAACAGGCTTCCATCGCACGTGCGAGACGGATCGTCAACGTGCTTTGTTCTTCCGATTTCCAGAGATCTCGGTGCATTTTCTCGAGATATGTTTTGTCGCTCACCCTTCACTACAAATTCTGACAACAGCGTTGCTATTGCTTCAAGCTTTCACCTTTCTTCTTTCTGGATATTGTTATATGTTCCGCGCGACCCTTGGGCCGAAGATACCTTCTTCACGCTCTCGATCAGATGTGACCGCTTGAGCGGAGACAATGCGACAAGGCCCTCGAGGAACTTGAGGAATGCAGAGCCATTTCGCTATTCGTTGGTGTTATGGGTAAGAACCCACACAATGGACGAGCAATCAGTCGCGAAGAACTGCATTATAACCCCAGACTGTGTGTATTCACCCTCAAAGCCCTGGCCAGCCTCGCTTCTGGCTAACGCACAAGTACAGGATATGCCGACCGAGAATCATCGACGCTTAGCTGGCGCCTCACTGACACACGACTTTAGCTGCAGTGGATGCCGGCTCGTTCCTCAACTCGTCGCCCGCCATAAGCATATTGTTCGATTTCGCCGGCACACTGCCCTCCGATCCACGTTCCTGCACGTGGAGAGCCCTTATGCTGGGACCCTACCGCATCTACGCCGGATGCATCATGTGGGTTCTGAATTCGCTTGAGTATTCGACGAAAGCGGCATTCTGCTCTTTGTTCTGGGAGTGGCCACGTTTAGCCAATTGCTTGTTGGATCTCAGTCCACCACTGCCTTTGTTCGACGTGCGTGGTCCGGGTTGCACTCCGAAATAGCCGTCCAGCACATCTCTTTGCTGAGAATCCGAGAGTACCATGCAATGAAATAGGCAGGCCGGATTGCGCTTAGTCTCCAATCGTCGCCGGCACACACCTCTCCCACGCAACCCCTTTCGAGTGAACTGCAAACAAAAATTTCGACCTCAAGGGAAGAGAGATCGCCAAGATGAACAGATTCCGAGGGACCAATATCGATACACTAAGAGCAAATCATCCTTTTCTCAGAGACCAGCCAGCTCCAGATGGCCAAGGTCAACCACGCCTGGACTCTGTTGGCCCACCTTTCACGCCTCCGCCGCGGGTCTATGATGAATTCCTAACTGCGATGGAACGCAGGGATCCACCCAACGTCACGCCTATGGGCATGAAGAATCTGGGCAATCAATGCTACCGAAATGCGGTTTTGACTATGCTGATCAATTCTGATGTCTTTATTGCTTATGCACGTTGGCATCTCGACAACGAACCACAGTATTCTATAATGGCAGCCCTCCGTGGATCAAGTGTCCTCCGGACCCTGGTACAGATGGCAAGCATAAACGAGTCACAGAAAAGCCTTGACGTTAAGCAAGCGGAACTCTACGGTAAAGTTGCTGACTTTTGGCGGGCGGCAGCATTTCCTCAGGATCCTACCGACATTTCACACAAGATGACCTGGCCACCCGAGGGTCCATGGGGCGCACTCGAGGGCGTTGATAATTATGCGCAAGAAGACGCCGGGGAATTCTTGATCTGGCTTCTCGGCACTATAGACGGCCAACTAGCGCATCATCACAACAGCAAGGACATGCGTACGTCCAAGAAAACTTCCGCTCAACAAGATTTTGACTGGCTCAGTATGTTGAACACAGCTACTCGGATCGATTGCCCTCAATGTACATGGCGCGTACACCAGCGAGGCCGTGTGGCTCGTGAACGCCCACTTGTCGTAAGCGTAAGCGACATGGATGAGCAGAGCCAGTCACTGTCCCTTCAAGATTGCATTTCGAGAGCTTTTCGGTACCCCTTAGATGAGGCATGGTGTTGTGACCGCTGCAAAAGACGCAACACAAAGGGGCACAAGCTCTTGACTATTCAGCATGCGCCGAACTTGCTTATGATAGCACTTAACCGTACAGCTATGGAAGTCATCTATCACAACGATGGGACGGTAAGAAATCACAAAAAATACAAGCATCTGAGGGCAGTAGTGATCCCAGAAGCGCTTGACGTCAGTCCCTGGCTGAACCACCATCAATTCGGGCTTGGATCCAAAGTATCATACCGCCTGGCGGGTGTGGTATCACATAGAGGGGAAACTATGGACGCTGGACACTACCAGTCATATGTCCGCGGCGGTCAGGCTCGAGACAAATGGTTTCGACTCAACGACGACATAGTGACACTATTAGCCTCTACTTCGGTGTTCGACGATTCCAATGCCACCGATCCAAACGACCCGCGTTTCGCCCGCCGTTTCACACCTGTCAATCTCATTTATGAGCGCGATACTGCCAACGAGGTCATCGTCCCCGGGTACCATACGATCAATGTCAATGAAGGCGAGGCCAAGGATGTACGACCCAAGCGATGGACAGGTCCCGATATGGTTGACATTGTTGTTGATCCATCGATGCCGGCGCCGGTGGTGCCCGTGGTGCCCGAGGTGCCTCAGGTGCCTCAGGTGCCGAACTTTGACCACTTCAATGTGGCCGGGTCATCTGCTGATCAAGATATGCCAGGGGCTAGTGTGGATGTTACTATCAAGATTGGCGACGATATTGAGATGCAGTTTCCGCGATGTTATATTGACAGCCTTGACAGAAAGAAAAGGCGCAAGATTGAGATTGAGGCTAAAGTTTCTGCCACGAAAAGCGAGCTCAAGAAGGTCACTGCGTCGGACGATGTGAAGGAGGTGCATCTAGATTTAATGGACGCTTGGTTTGAAGCAGAACTAGAGAAAAGAGAGCGGGCTAAAGAGCAAGAGATGTCAGCCCGAGAAGCAAGAGGGAAGGGGAAGAAGGATGACGACGTCGAGAAATACGTGGACAAGAAGCTCAAAACTTGGGACAGAAAGAGGAAGAGAACGCCCTGGCCCTCGAGGTGGATTGCAGACTCCGAGAGTGACGACGACGCTGCCGCGCCGACACGCAAGCAGCCGCAGAGACAGGTAAAAAAGCCAAGAGGGTCGGGACGTAGATGACCACGCCCGTAAAATGCTTGGATTAAGTTCACTCAACTAGGAAGGTCCAAATGATCCGACCTGTGCCTCGTCTTCGTGAAGCACATCCGCAAACGAACATGTGTGCCAATCACCAAGAAAGGCCTCGACCACTTCGATATGGAGTGAGGATGTGAGCGATTGAAGGAGTGGGCTGAAGAAACGAGAAGGCCAAGAAGACAGGAACCTGATCAAGCAGACAAGCAAGAACCCCTTTCATTCTAACAGGTGAAGAGAGAACGCGCTGCAAGTGCGCATACCGTTGAGGTTGTCGTCTCAGCGAATTCCTACAACCTATGATATCTTGCTCTGGACGTTGCCATCACTGAATGCACGTGTTCTTGGTACTTTTTCCCTCCCCATGATTGCACTACAGAAGCAAGCCGGCACCACGACAACTTCGATTGTAAGCTGGGAGGAGCGCCGGATCCGGCATTCTCTTTGTTCCAAACACCGTTTGCGTACCATGACTTTACATCTGGTAAACAACCTGGCTTTGGCTGAATCTCTTTGTTCAGGACGCTACTACCATGAGACTGTTACCCTCTCAAGGACGCCTTTTCGATCAGGACTTTCAACACGCTCGCCGCCGGGTCACTACCATACCAGCCTCGTGGAGCCTTTCAAAGTTTACGACCGACTCCCACCAACAACGATCAGATGCCGCCTAAACGTGCCATTGGTGCGGACGATGGAGGTGCGGGTAGGCCATCGAAGAAGCCAAAAACGGCGCCTGCCAACAAGGCCCGTCTGAGGCTTGCCAAGCAGAATCGCGACAAGATCAAAGCTACTTCAAAAACATCTAACTCAACCAAGACAGACAGAAGACAGAAGGAGAAACGAGACAAGAAGTCGAAGGCCAATGCCAGTGCGGTCGAGAAGCAGGATAGCAACCAATCACATGGGAAAGCATCGGCCGAGAAGCCCAGCAAGCTAAAAGTCGACACTGAGAAGGCCAACGAAGAACAACTTCAGCAGCTGGCTCCTAACTCAGTTGGTCCGCCATTCACACCGTTCCTTACAGTTTCGAATGACGTACAGAAGCTGGTTCGTAAGAACAGGCAGCAAGGCGGCAGTAAACCAACCGGTATTTCGAACAACTCCGGGAATCACTGTTATCGTAATGCAGTGCTGACCATGTTGTTGAACTCAAAGCCATTCGTAGCTTATGTGAGCTCGACCAAGGACAACGAACCGGACCTTCCAGATTCTGAGTCACGTGGCCAACTGCTACTGAGGCGACTGAGACACATGGCAGCAGCAGTAGACAAAGGCGAGCCCGAACTCCAGGACAGATTGGACAAGACAGTGAAACACTTTTGGAAAGCCACCTGCTTTCCCAAGGAGACTAACAATAATCAAGCTCAAAGTCAAGTCTCATTGCGGCCGTGGGCTGCTGTTCAAAAAGCCAAGGACAGCGTCGCAGAGTATCCTGATTCTCACGAGGAGGACGCCGCCGAGTTCCTTGGTTGGATGTTAGAGACAATATCCCAGCAGCTGAAGCATTATCAATCAGTGAATGGCTTTGACAATACAGGCCGTTCAAGTGAGCAACGGAGCTTCGATTGGCTCCTCAGCATGAGTAAAGCCGGACGAGTTGTCTGCAGCAAGTGCTCATGGCGTGTCCAAAGACGCATTCAAACACCAAGAGAGCCGCTATGGTTTTTGGCTTTGCCCGAGTCGTCATCCGCTAGAGACACCAAGTCAGCTTCCACCTTCACGACCCTAGTAGACCTGATCCAAGACGACATGCACGCGACCTTGAGTGGAGCACGATGTCCTCGTTGCAACCGGAAAGATGCCGATCTTGAGCGCTACGATGACATCAAACAAGCCCCTGAGATCCTGTTCATCTGCATCGCTCGCTACAAAGTTAGGGAAGTCAGAGGGAAGAACGGGGAAGACAGCTCCTTCACAGGTGTCAAAGACCTTGACGTCGTAGAGATACCAGAAGACCTTGAGCTGAGCGACTTTCTCAACCGTCATGACTATGGGGAAAAGTCCGTTGTTGAGTACCGCCTTTCTGGTATGATCTCGCATTCTGGACAATCTGCCACCTCAGGTCACTACCATTCATTCGTACGGGGAGGTCGTGCGAGGGAGCAATGGTATCGGACCAATGACAGTCGCGTTGAGACCTGCGATCTCGAAGACTTCAACGACTCGAAAGCTAATGGAATGAATTCGTCAAAATTCAAGACGCGCTTCACGCCATACATCCTCATGTATGAGATCAATCCTCGGAAATCGAAGACTACCCCAGGACGTGCAGCTCAGAACGTTGGTGAAGGTGACGATAAGGACGAAAGGCCCACAACTTGGACTGGAGGCGATCCGCGAGAGCAAACACCTGGCATGGCTGTACCGGCACCTCAATCAGTAGTCCATACTGTCCCCTCGCCGCAACCAGGACCTACCACCACGACGGTAGGACAGCAGTCCACAATGCCGAGCGTGTTCACACACCTCCCTGGACTGGAAAGCGAGGCGGACTACCCCCAAGCAAGACTCGATATCACCGTCGAGCTGGGCGATGAAGACGACAATCGTATCAAGATTGAAATTCCTTCAAGGTTCATCACCCATTTCAATAGAAACAAACCTCGAACGGAAATATCCATAAAAGCCACGCTCATAGCACCCAAGGCTCAAACCAATAGTGAGCAGGCTGCCAGCGCAGTAGGAGCAGAAAGTGTCGAGTTCGATTTAGTTGACAGGCTTGTGAAGGGAGAGATCGAACAGTACTGCCAGACCGAAGCATTGAACGAAGCTAAAAAGGAGTGGCAATCACAAGGACTGCAAGGCAATGAGTTCAGCAAGGCGAGAAGCGAATTCTGGAATTCTTGGCGAAAGAAGTGGCCTATACCAGACTGGATAAGCGCGTGGAAGGACGTGGACGTTCCAGCAGGGGCTGATGTGACGGATGAAGCGGATGCATCTGCGCAACACAATACGCCAAGGAACAGCGATGCGTCTTCTGATACGATCGTGATCGACGTAGATAACTATGAAGGAATGTTCTCGAAGTCCTTAGGTCCCGCGAAGACACAGCATGCAAAGGTTCCATCTCAGTCAACAGCCGCAGGCAGTGCCATAAATCGTCTGAAGAAAACAGCTGCGGTCACAAAGTCAGCATCGAAATCCAGATCCAGCTCAGACAAACCGGCCCTACCGACGAACGAACACCTATCGAAGCGTCAACCTTCGGCCACAGCGGGTAAGAGTCCAGCCAGGGACACAGTGAACGGGTCGACCAGCACCGCTACCAGGAAGGCCAGCGTCAAACCGGCCGACGCCAAACCAACTGGCGTGAGGAAGAGCGAGAGAGCCACGCGGAAGCCCGCGAGGTTCGAGGACGAATAGAACGCGAAGAAGGAAGTCCCAGGACGAAGAGGAGCAATGCATAGAACAAGGGCCGATACATTTGATTTGATTGATTGGTGGATATGGAATGGAAGCATGAGACAGGCGGCAGAACTACTATTGCGGATCTCACTGAGATGAGAGTTAGGAACCACTGCATGTAGTGTATGTATGTAATGAACGTATACCCCGTGCCTACCTATGCCGTCTGGCATTCATGATCAGCATGCTATGCTAGCATCTACAGTACCGTACTTCATCCTCGGAGAAGTTTAACACATAACCAAGTACAGTACTCCATAACCGAGGCAACGCCTGTAGAAAATAAAGTAAGACGATAGCTACTAACTTAGCTACTGCTTTGGCCGCCAAGAGGAGGAGAAAAGGGATAGCCCGGTGCCGGTGCCGGTGGGTGCATATCTTGACATATGACGGACAAGGTATCACTTGTAGTGTGTGCTCTTGCTCAAGCATGTTATTTCACACGGATTGGATCGGATTGACATTAGTTGTACACGGTACACGGTACATATTGAATACCCATACACATACACGCACCAGCCCCTATTCCCACCAACCGAGCCGAACCGAACCGAACCGAACCGTCGCCTGCTTCAGATGGTATATGCTGTGTCTCAGAACCGATATTACTACTACTACTACTACAAGCACTACCCATCCTTATATCCATTTCGTGCTCATGAGCTAGATTCGCTCCTCACTCCGGAATCGCCACGAGAGATCGCACGAAGCTGTATCGCCCATGTAGATCGTGATGCGGTTCTCGCTGCAGGGATTCGTCACTGCCCATAGTCGTGCATTCCTCATCACAGTCATACTACGACTTCTTCGCTTTGCGCCTCTGCTGATTCATTTTCCACTCCGCCCGCGCAACACGCATGAACAGGTCCTCGTCGCGGATCGGCACCCAACTCGTGAGCACTTTCATCGCGTTTTCGAAATCTGATTCGAGTAGTATCCCGCGCATGCCGTCGATTAGAGCCGCGGACGTGGCGTGGAGCACATCAAGTGTTGTGCCGAAATTCGCCTTTTCGTCTCCCTCATTCTTCTCGTTCTCGCCATTAGTATTATTGTTTTTGCTGGTGTCACTCGTCGTCTCTGTACTCTGCGTTTTTGTCTCATGATTGTTGTCCTCGTCATCCCCGAGTAGCATGAAAACATCCCATACCCTCAACTGACTCGGAAAAGGAATAGAGTAGTTGAATAACGTCAGATACCACCTCGTCCCATATGCAGTAGGTCCAATCATAAGGTCATCAAGCTTCTTCCGCAGCTCGCCATGTCCAAGCCATTTATTCTCAAAGTCATCAAGGGCTTCCATGAGTCCGCCAAAACCGTGCTTGTATAGTTTTTCGAGGCCCCGCAATTCCCATAGGCGCACAAGCATGATGAAAGCTTTTTCTTCTTCGTAGTAGGCGAGGAGTGTTGCGGCTAGTGCGGCCATGCCTTGTACGTAGCCAGTGTCGGCGAAGTGCATGCTCATGGCGTGTAATACGCGGAACAATAGCCTTTGGCCGCCGCGGTAGCGCCGGCGGAACATGATGTGGCTGGATATCGTCCTTGGTACATCGATGTCAATTTGCACGTCGTCGGGAGAATTTCGATCTTGATACTCGTGAAACATGCTCGTTAATAAGTCGTCGGATAGACAGGGTTTTGAGGGGTGGCGCCTGTTGTAACGGTCGGCGCTTGATGAGAGAAAGGAGTGCCATGCTGTGGCACGCCAGGCATCTGGTATGCCTTTCCATGTTCGTTCCACCAATTTTGGACTGGCAGTATCGAAGGTGACTTTTGTGCCACCGCCTACTGGACCAGAGTTGGGATCTGGAGTGATTGGCTTGGCCATGTCTTGCCATTTCTCCTGCCTTTCTATCTCTTTCCGGCGTAAGTATAGAGTAGAGTGCGGCGTGTAGGTGCCTGCTGTTGTGCTTGTTCCTTCGTCTGTGAGAGTGCGAGTCAAAGTATTGGTAGTAGAGGAGCGAGGAAGAGTCAGCATGTCGCCAGCTTCATCTAGGACTCGTCTGTCGCGATTGTGGGGGAGATGGTTCGCTAAGGCTCTCGAAGCTGAGTGATGGCGGTGTAGATTTGCGCTTTTGGTTGAGCGGAAGGAAAGATTAGATGCAGTGCGTCGGAGTTCGTTGTGGTGCTCGGACTTGGTGCTGCGTGCATTACTCGGGTGACGGCGGACAGTGGTTTTCCTCCTCGGCGTCTCAGCAGCCAATTGTAAGGAAGTTGAGACTCGTTGGAGGCCTGGGCCAGAGCCTGTTGTCGACTTTTTGACACCCTTCAATGTGTCATTTGGTCGAGTGGAGGTTGGCGACTTTGGTATGATGAAGCCGTATCGATCTACATCTGCATTGTCGACATTGTGCCAGTCCTCAGTACCTCCGGCCAACTCATTGTCTTCCCTTGGTATGGTAGGACTCGGGGGCAGTGCTGTTACGTCGGTCATGGAGGTGGCTTTCGATGAGGTGGCGGCACTGTCTCTGTTATCCTGGACTGCGTCCTGCCATCTCAGATTCATCCTTTTCGCAGTGGCCATCTGACCATCCAGATCGGGCGTGGTGTCGGTGCCCAGCAAGTAGAAGGCCCTCACTTTTTCCGATAGCAGTTCTTCATCGGTAGACATGAGTCGCGTTGGAGGCCTTTCTGCTATAGAGCTGACGGCACGCTTCCTAGTCGTGGACATGACAGGTTCTTTGACCAGAGGCATTGTCTTGGCGGAGACGAGGTGGCCTGCGCCGTTCACCTTCTTGCCGTCTAATAGCATGCTGCCTCTGTTTGAGAACTTGATGTTGTTTGTTCCTAGCTCTTCACCAAATCCTTGGGAGGGTATATCGAGCGACAGGCCTTGGAACCTGTCAGTTGGAGAGGCGACACTCGATCCGGGCAGGCATCGTTTCGCAGTGTCTTCCGGCGTCTCAAGCTCGATGTGTGGGATGGATGGAGATGAACTGGTGGGTACTTGAACTCGCTCGTTCGAGGCGTCTGCAGCTGGGGCTGGGGCTGGGACAGGAGCTTGTGCGCGTGAATGGGAATGTCCAAAGCCATTGCTAAACTTTGAAATTCCTTCTGTCGTTGCAAGGTGATGAAAGGTCGAGGTCAAGGATCCTTGTCTACGTGGGAGATCCGCATCATGGGTATTGCCCGTATTCCACCGATCATGCGGGGCCGACTCGATCCCACTTGACATCTTGTCAACAGTCAGCAGTCAGCAGTCACTGTCTCGGCTGCGCTGCCGTTCTGACAATCTAGAAGGCTACCTGCTGTTCGATGTTGCGGCAGGCCGGGCATGGCGCATGTGCAACAGGTTTGGTGATAATGGCACATTCAAGACCGAGCGATTATGGCATTTCACAAACAACAAAGGTAACATTGTGCATACGAGCAGCTTGAATCCTCCGGAACCTTGCTCGTAAAATTACTCTGAGACGAGGAGGTTCCTGCCATGCTTCTACTGTACAGCAGCCGGCGGATGTACATCCACCTCCCCATGTCAACAAGCCTTCCAAGACCGTGCCTTCATTAAAGAGGTGGAGTCAAATCTATCGCGACTGCACGCGACATCAGGGGAATCGACGCTAACCGACTCCACACTGCCGGCTTTACCTCGCCTACCGCGCCGCGACACCCCTTATGACGTGCCTTGACCGACTTCTGCTCAACTCATATACGCAGTAGCATGACTTTTTGCTTTTCGGGAAAGGCCACGAGAAGTACACAGTACAAGCGAACTGTATTGATCTGCGCTGCTTGGATTCGGAAAGCACCGAGCTAACAACCGTGCCAAGAAGCGAGGACTTGTTGCTAGGCTCTCATCTGTCTGCCTCCCTCAAACACCGTACAGGTCGTACATCAGGAACCAATTTTGGTCCGTAACAATGTTCTTCAAGCCTCGCACTGGATTGTACGTCTCCTGCACGCAACCCTTCGCCATTTCAACCCCCTCAAACCGGTCTCGAATCCAGTCAAGGTACACGTGCTGTCCAGCATACAGCACAGGCGTATGCGATATGCCCTCATATCGTATGTAGTGTAGCTGCTTCTCTGGGAACATCGCACACGTCGACTTCACCGACCTCGTCACAACCGGTTCGTTCGCGTTTGCATCCTCCGTACCTTGAAGAACCAGCATCGGCCCTGCGAAATCTCTATCTCCGTTCGCAGCAGTAGCATTATACCATCTCGCAGCCTCTGTCAAGTTCCATCCGTCTTTCAGGATCTGCACCGTTAAGCCTTCAGCGCTGAAGAGCGTCGCACCGACGAGACCGCAACCCTGAATCTCTTGCAAGAGCTGTAGTCGCTTGATCCCATCCTCTGTAAGCCAGTCTGTCAACGTGAAGTTCGTCAGCACGCTGTCCAAGCCCTGCGCGATCGCCACCACACGCCCGTTGTTCTGAGCCTGCGCGTCAGCGTCAATGATCCCAAGGATATCGGTGAAGGGCGCTGCGGCTACAGTGCCTAGATATCCATCAACGGGACGCTGTACCTGTCGTTGCGCAGCACTCCACGTTACGCCACCTCCCTGGCTGTGGCCAAAGAGCACAAACTCCTTCGAAAGGACGTCGCCCCATGTTGATTGCGCAGCTGCTACGGCGTGGTATAAGTCGTTCGCTTGCGACGGCAGGACGAAGTACGGACTGACCAAGTCAGCTACACCTAAGGCTTCGTAATCCGGTGCTACGACGGCGTAACCTGACAACGCTAGAGGGAACTGTTGGGAAAAGTCACCCCAGAGTCCACGCAGATGAGAAGGCGCACATGCCCGCGTTTGCCCTGATGTGCCATGTGCAAAACCGATGACTGGATACACCGTCTGGTCGCTCGATGACGCACCGGAGGAGGAAGTTAGTTTCGAATACGTCTTTGGGAGGTAAGGCCAAAGGACATAGGCCGACGCTGGCGACGAAGTGCCATTAAGTGTTTCGCTCATGTACAGGAACCTTGACATCGAGACACTAGGTGGCAGAGTGTAGAACGACGTGTTAGTGTTTTGCTCCACTTTGAGCACGGTGCCAGGTGCAGGCAGATTGTCCCAGTCGAAGTCATCGGGGAGGTCGTAGAATCTATCTTCCTGGATGAGCCCGCCAGCGCCGTTGGTTCGCTCATAGTTCAATGCCACTTCGACATTGTTGGCTGTCGCTGCCGAGATATTCGCGGCGTCTATCTGGGCTTGAGTGAGGCTGAAGGTCGAGTTCCAGGTGCTGTTCTGTGACTGTAACAGCGCGCCTCGAGTTTGCGTGCACAGGAGTAACACAGCTGAGCACAGAAGAAAGAAATGCGCCATGTCTCAAAAGTGGTCAGTAACGAGGGGACCGTTGTATGAGCACGCGGATCTCGAAGGAACAATCGAATCCAACCTACCTGTAGTCAACAAGGGGGTCTCCTTCTCTTTTTGAGCAATGAGAGCTTCCCTTGAGCCTCGGTGTCATATCGCGCCAGACTAGGATGTCCCTGATAGAGATCGAACATACCTGCTGTGAATGGTCTTTGATCGGCCACAATCGGCAAGCTCACTGTACAGACTTGTTTGGTAAACTACAAGAAACATGAAGCTGTTGAGAAGTGCGTTGCTTGAATGACAGTCCTAGGAGATATTTTCCGTGTCAGCTCTAGGCACGCGTTACGCTCTAAGAACCCCAAGCTCACCTGAATCAATGAGTGGATGCTACAATCTCCAGCTTTCAAATGACGGTTAAAACCAGGCCCACTATCCCGCAGCTTTTTGTTGTTTACCAAGGAACTCCGAGGCCTGTACAAGTCGGGGCTAACCCCGCAACAACAGCACACAGTACTGCAGGGAGAGACAAGGATTAGATCAGATGGTCTTTTGCTTGCCAATGAGAAACGCGTGGTGATCAAACATACCACTGCAGCTGGAGATATAGATCCGGGCTGCGAAAGCTGTCTACGACGAGACGGCATGGTTCAGAGGCAGCATGTGCATATCCCGGAGTATGGTAGAGAAGCGTGGCATACTTCAAATGCCGATACTTTCGTGCCAGAGAGCTCGTTGCTATTGTTGTAACTAATCTCATAGGTGCAATGACTTCTGTCGCTTCAAGCTTCGCGAAATACTTACCTATATCTAGAACAGATGAATGTGTCACGATGAGTTGTCTGTGGTCTGGAAGCATCGATATGTCGCTCCACATGAATTGGGGAAGGTCCAGCTGGCTCCAGGGCTGCGAGGAACGCAACGTTGGTATGACATGGTACGGCGCGACAACGATCACCCGCACAAGTGGGCGTGAGCACGACCTGTTGGTGAAGATAAAGTTTTAGTAGCCGACAACCGAGGAGTTTCTTTTTGCTTGGCTACAAGTTGTGTAACTGTGCCCATTGTCCCACACCACGCTTATAGCAAAGGGGTATAGACGTCTGGGCGCGAAGCTCTCAACTCTTGCCGGCCCGGCTTATCACCTGCCCAGCACGGAATCCGCACAGCTGCTGGATATTCCCTTTTGTCCACGCTTCTCCTCTTCCGCCATGCTATTGAACACAAGTTTTAGTACAAGATGCCCCTTCTTAGTTGTCCGCCACACCCTCCATCTCTTTCGCTTCCGCTTACTGTTTACAATCGTGACACTGGCTTGCTCCAGCACTTCCACGATGTTGCCTCAGGCGTTCAGGTAGTTTGACCAAGGCACTATGATGCTCGCAAGAGAGAGGGTCGAACAACCTTATCCACCATCCGCTCCACCCTCCCGGCCCATTTCCTATCCCAGGTCTTCCTGAGGCTTTGCGTTAGCAAAGATAGCCTTCTCGACTCACAGAAGCAACGACATGGACATACTGTGGCCAATTGTCCCGCATCTTCTCAACAGAGTCCTCTGTGATCGCCAGAAAGGTTATAAAAGAGTAACTCCAAACTAACATGTACATGCCGCTGTACAGCTTCTCCCACATCCCTTGTATTGCATGGACAGCTGCGAGGTTTGCCGCTCGGTGGAAGAGATAGACCTTAAAAGGGGTGAAGACGATGCCAACGGGGAGTGGTAAGGTGAGATATGGACGATGCTTGATGGCGTCTTTCTGGATAGAAGACGACGGTGCTGCCTGCGCTGCGTGAGTTCCCTCCTCCTCTGCGATGTGGCAGAACTGCGTGAAGACTGTGAAGAAGCATGCCGAGGAACAGTAGGCGATGAAGAGAGGGTAGTAGAGGCAGAGCCAAATCATGTTGTTGTTGATCAGATCGCCGAGCTGTGGCATCTTCGCCGATTTACTTGACGCTGGTCGGGAAAGATACCTGTCAAGCTATTAGCAGATGCATGAAGACATGAGGTTGAGAGGAAGAGGTCCTTCGATGTTGGTCTCGATGCAGCAGCAGTCGATCCTGAAGATGGACGCAAGCTTGAGCAAGCGACAAAGAGACCGATGAGAGCGGAGCACAAACGATGTGTTCGCTCAGAAGTCTAGGGCTGCAGTCCTTGTCGCGGTGTTTGGGAACTGCGAAAGTGTTGGGTGCTGGTAGCGGGAAAAGGTTAAGGAAGAAGCAGTAAAGGCAGTAAGGATGACACTTCCTCCTGTGGAAGACTAAAAATCGAAGAGTCGACACCCTGTGTTAACATCCCGTTCTCCTGCATGTGAGAAGCACGACATTTCATTATTAAAGCTTGACTCACCTGTTTCTTACCCTTATCGGATCAAAGCCCCGTTACAGCAACGTCCTTGTTCCTGCTGTTCATCACAACCCAAGAATTGGCCAGTTACCATTATGAGCTGGTCATCCAATCACACCAGCTTCTGTTCAGCATCTCATGGAGCTCATTCCAGATATCTGATATTGGAACGATGCGAGGTGGGAAGGATGGCAGGTGTCAACTCAACCTATGTGCATGTTCATACCCTTAGAGCACCATATGGACGTGTTTCAGACCAGTAACAATGTTTTCCGATGCGTTTTCTAGACTCTCAAGCAGGCCTTTCCGAGTCAACTCAGCTCCGAACGCGACACAAAGCACAAGCAGCCCATTGGCAGTTGCAACGGATTCAAGACTTTTCTCTCCTTCAAGCACGCGCCTGCCTTGAACATTTCTCGACTAGCGCCGAGCTCCTGCCACACCACGACGGCCGACCGCTCCACCACCCGTTCAATGAACCTCGTGACCTCTCTGATCACTCGCTGCCGTCGCTGTACTCACTTCCACTCTCGTCGCCCTCCCTTCGCATCCTCTCCCTCTTGACCCTCTTCCTCATCCTCTCCTCATCTTCACCTCGCATACCACTGCCAGCCTTCCCATCCCTAACCGCCCCATCCTCAACCACAAATCCATCCATCTCGCTAACCAACGTACTTCCTCCTATACTCTCCTCACCATGGCTCCTAGCCAAGTAGCTCGCACTAAGCCCATACCCAGGCACCTCCTTATTCTCGTCACCAGTCCCAGAGTCATTACCATTACCGCCACCTCCACCTGTAGACTCCTCACTCGCACCTCCGCCCTTTTTCTGCTGTGTTTGCGGCCGATTGTACTCACCCCTCTCCCTCTTCGCCCTCTGCGTCCGTGCCCCCTTCAACGCATAATCATACAACGCCCTGACCCGCCCCAGCACTGCATCATACCTGACTTTCCGTCCAAAGGCGACCTGGATCTCCGCATCCATTACGCTCGTACTGAAGCAGGTGTTCGCCATGTATCTGGCGAACATGCTCAAGTATTTTGGCGGAAGTTGGGATGTATGTTGGGGATGCGTGTAGATTTCGTGAGAGTCTGCCCCACGCGTTGGTGGAGTGTGGTAGAGGAAGGCAGGGAGGTCGGGTGAGGATGGGAAGATGGAAGTGTTGGTTAGCAGCCAGCGGCCGGGATATTGTGTGTTTGTGTTGTTGTGGGCTGCGAGGTGGCGGTCGAGATCAGCGGAGGTGATGTGATCCGGGGAGGTGCGGGTTGGAGCCTGGGATGAAGTTGGGTTTGATGTTGGCGCCGGTGGATGGGAAGGTAGGATACGGTATTGAATTGTCAAGTCGTACTGGCCGGAGGACGGGCGAGATTGATCTGTGGTGTTGAGGTTTGGTGCTCGGGTAGGGCGTTCGATGCCGATCTGGTAGACACGTCAGCGGCTACAACTGGCGGTGCATGATGAGTGGGGATCAAGCGGTGTTATTGAGACATGCAGAGCCGCAACAAACGTGACGGGCGAGATCTGGGCTTACCGTAATAACATCGTCTTCTCTTTCAATACTCCACGAGTGCAGAGTATTCTCCTTGGCCTTGAACAGGAAGAAAAAATGGTTGACCTTCTTCACGTCCAGGAAAGCGGTGACGACACTTTTCGTCTTCATGTCGTACTTTGCAAGGATTGACACAACTGTGTCTTGGATGGTGAGATAATCATACTGATCGTTTGGCAAGCCGAGCAACACCGGATCCCAGAGCTTAATGAGACGTGGGTGACCGGCAGGGGCGTCTGGAGGAAGGATGTCAGGCACGAGGTCGATTGGCTGCATCAGGTTCTGAATTAGTGCTCTGGAGCCATCTGCGCTATCAGGTTGAGCGTGACGGTCTTGGGGAGGACGAGCAGTGGTACGAGGGGTCCTAACTGGCACTTGCGCTCTGTCGCTATTTGACCGGTCATCAAAACTTGCTGGATCTGCGGCTAATGGCTTTGAATGCGCCTCCTCCTGTCGCTGTAGCTGGACCGTGTCTTTGGGCTCGATCTTTATTTCGGGCTCCTCGGAAATCACACGTCCTTCGCTCATGCTGTCTCTGTCCAGTGCGTCTGCCGGAGCTTTTGGAGGCTCACTAGGCCGTTCCGCAGTAGCATTGTTATTAGTCGGTGCTGGTAGTGGTCTGAAAGTGCTCGGCGCCGATGCAGCATGAAAGGCGTGCGCTTGCGCGACCAAGCATAATTGAGGAGAGATCAGAGATGCTGGATGTCGGGCGACAAAATTCTTGAGTTGCGCCCACTTCTTGGTCGTGACTGGTAATGCTATGTTCTCGCGGCGGTAAATGTCAATAGCTTGCTGCAGGATGTTCTGTGGTACATCGAGATGATCCATGATCTGCACTTGCGCGGTCGTCAATGGTCGCAGTAGATGGGACGTCGATCCTTGAGTTGGTGCTTGTGGGACTGGCACCTGGGAGCTGCTGCCCTCGCGTTCATCGTCTTCCTCAGTCAAATCCACCACATCTCGAGACGCAGCTTGAGCCGATGTTCCTACCTCATGTGTATTCCGAGCATTCCGGCCCTCTATCACCTCAGGTATGTCTGGCGACATCTCCTTTGCTGGTGGTGCTGTCTGCTCGACGTTCTCCTGCTTGTCTTTCTTTTGCTTCCTCCTCGGTTTAGGTTTGGGAGCAAGCATATCGTCCCAGAGATCGATGTCCACAGGCTCACTCTTGAAGACCCGCGGACCCTCTGGTACCTTGAAGCTGTTCAGGAGGTCGCCTAGGCCCGGTACTGCGGACTTGTTATTGCGCTCGTCGGAGTAGACTGCGGAGGTCCGATCCTCTCTTCTATCGTTGTGCGACTTCTTGAGGGTGGTTGGAGGAGGCATGTTGTGCCCTTCGTCCTCGTCGTCCTCTTCTGGCGGGAATCCTTGCAGTGCTCGGATTCGTCTTCGGTGGTCAGGGTTAGATGGTGTCGCGTTCCGAAGTTGCTGACCAAGGGGTGCTTCGGATTTCAATCTTTTGCGCGATCGTTCATTGCCATCCCTGTCATCGCGCCTTTTGTTTTTGTCATAGTAAGCGTTGTAGCCTTTGCTGGGCTGTATTGCCATACCTAGGAAGTGCAGAAAGTCGGATTGTATTGCTGGGACGTGAGGAAGAGGCTGGGTGCCAGAAAAATGTGAACGCAGAGATCGATCAAGTTCTGCAAACAGAGAGGCTCAAGGGCAACTGGCGTAGAGTGGCTCGACGATATGAGTGTTGCTTCAGCCGCTTTCCTTGCGATACTGGACTGTGTGCATTCAATGTGGGGTTCTCTTCTCTTGCATATTCCCCTAACACGAAGCTGATCCCAGGCTCACAGCAGGTTGAGCAGAACGACAATGTGATTGTGTCGCCTAGTTCCTGTATATTTCTCCCTTGGTTACTGCGGGAAAGACATTACATCAGGGTACATCTCGGTTATTTTGAGCCTCGGATTGTACGATAGTCGAGCAGAGAGTCGTCCAGGTTAGTAGATTGCTGATGACATGTGTGGTAATGCTGTGGGCAAGAAATGTAGCTGAGGGTCTCGAGACCACTAGGGAATATGTGAAGCGAAAGTGGCAATTAGTCAATGTTGTGTAAAGGCCACCCGAGGCCATGGAAATGTGGCAGATCTGATCGTGGACCGGAACCTACTAAGGATCTGCGCGATAGATGTCTGGTTAGTAGACAATCCAACGAAATGCGCACTCCGATGGCCCTCATTTCATCATGGGAGCAAGCATTTGAAGTGTCAGATTTCATTTCTGTACAGATTAGGCACCGACCGCTCTACCGCCGTCAACTTCCATGTTGAGGCCGGTGATGAACTTGGCCTCATCACTCCCTAAGTACAGGCATATGTTGGCAACGTCGTCAGGGTCGGTAAGCCGTCCAAGCGGAACATTGAACAGAAACTTTTTCACATTCTCTTCTGTTGGTGGCACACCCACGAAATTCTCGAAAAGCGGTGTGGCTGATAGCAGAGGACACAGAGCGTTCACTCGAATGTTCTCCTTGCCATACTCTGCTGCTAGACCCTTCGAGGCCTGAAGCGTGTTAGCGGAGTCGTAGGGGATAGGTAGGATAGGCATACATTTGCAACAGCACCCTTGCTTGCGTTGTACCAGACAAGGCCTGGTCTCGGCCTCATGGCACCGATACTGGCAATGTTGATTATGCTACCGCCGCCTCTTTCTTTCATTGCAGGTACGATGGCAGGTATGCTGAAGTATATGCTCTTGACATTAACAGCCATGACCTTGTCAAACTCATCTTCCGTGACGTCCAAAGTTGGCTTATTCTTGTAGGAAGTACCAGCGTTATTGATGAGTATGTCGACACCGCCAAATTTCTCTCTGGCTAGGTCGACCATCTTCTTCCAGTCACTCTGAGAGGTCACGTTGCAGGTAATGGTCAGGACATGAGTCTGAGGGGACTCGCCGAAGCTCTTCGCCAGGCCCTCCTCGTTCATGTCGGCAGCTACCACCTTCGCACCTTCTGCAACGAACCGTTGGGTGATGGCTCGTCCGAAGCCTGAAGCAGCACCTGTAACCAGTAAGCATGCAACAAGGAATTCCCATCTGAGATAACTGACCTGTCACCAATGCGACTTTTCCAGATAGACGGCCGGAGCCCGTTTGGACTTGGTGGAGCGACATGATTTTGGCAACAGGGCTCTGTCTCTCTTGTAGTTCTAACAAATTAGTGAGCTGTAGTCAGTGCTTGAGAAATGCTCGGTTTGGCCGACGCAGAGTAAGCAGGGACAACTTGTGTCGTCCCCGCAACATGACTGCGAAGTGTAACATATCATGACGATGGAGGAACATGGAGGACCTTGCAGCTTCCGTACGAACGACTGCGGTGTGGAGAAGTTCCTGTCCATTGCTGCGGAGGAGATCTACCTCGTCACGTGACAGGCACAAGGTCGGGCCTGGTGGTAAGCTCTGTACTATGCTCTGATAGCATATGTGTTGGGTGCTTGATTCGAGGAGATAGGGTCGTTATGCACTGGTCTGCTGATCAGTATATGGAAGCTGTGGATGCTTCCCCTTCTAACACGTTCTAAAGGTGCCGTATATGGCATTTGCAGAAGCAGGGGCGGTATTGTTGGCGAATGGTGTTTTCATACAGGGTATCATATAGCTATGTTGAAACTGGCAGAGTTGGTCACCTCCTTTTCTTTCCTTTCTTGCTTGCTGTAACATGGTCAATACTTTGGGCGAATGGTCGGGCTGGGTCAACGTACTGTCTGCCGTCCTCTTCTTCTTGGGTGCACCCTTTCCTCGCAGCTTAGCAATCTGCAAGCCTTCTAATCTGTCCTCTTCTTCCTCATTCCATGTCTTCATGTCATATCGGTTGAACTCTTTCTGAATGTCTGCGATCGTGACAGAATTTCGAGGATAATATGCGGCCAGAGCTGGTCCTTTTAGTCGTTCGCGAAGGACTTTATTGCCCATGCGTATCCGATCCGGATTGAACGTCGTGCCGAAGATGTTGCATTGTGTCTATGATGACATGTCAGAGAGGAGTCCATCGTGCTCAGTGCGCATGCAGGATGTGACAAGGAACAGCTTCGTGGTGCTATCTCGCGCAGCTGCAGTAGAAATCGGCGCGTCAAACTCACCCTTGCGAGATCTAGCAGTCTCGCTTTCGAAGCAGATGCTGCCATGTTCAGGTGTGGGAGGATGTCTCGACTGTGCAATGCCAAAGCCTTCGATATGAGCGACGACGACGGCGTGAGTGCGGCCGCGAAAAGTTGCCAATCGGTGAGGACTCGCCTAGACTTGCTCTTCAAAACCCAGCACCCAAGACGACACACTTCTCGTGGATATCTTCTCTGGGCTTCATCCTACTCCATCACTATACGTACGATTTACTACATTTCATTACTTCTTACACATTCAACTCTCATTCCACTCATCACAGTAAGTTATCAATATTCGTTATTCTTATCAGGCAGCATGCCATCGCAGAAGCGCAAATCGGAGCATGGAAGCTCGTTCGACCAGCCGTACAAGAAGCATCGCCCTGAGAATGGCACTCTGTCTACCGGAGCACATTCGCAGGGTAAGCCTCCGCTACCTCCTATTGCACCACATCTCGAGAAGGCTGTCTTCACCCACGCCAGTCTTGCTGTGCAGGATCCAGACAAGCCAGAACACGTCAACTACGAGCGCCTGGAGTTTCTCGGTGACGCACATCTCGAGCTCATGGCAAGCCAGGTCATCTTCGAGAGATATTCCTCTTCCACTCCAGGCAAGATGTCCGCCATCAGAGAAGAACTGGTCAAGAACGACGTTATCTGCAAGTTTGCTCGACACTATGGCCTCGACAAACGCCTCAACATTGGAATAGGCAACATGCAGCCAAGAGATTGGGTCAAAATCCACGGCGATTTGTTCGAAGCATACATCTGTGCAGTTGTCCTCTCTGATCCCGATCCTCACAACGGCTTCGACACCGCTAAAAAGTGGGCCACGGCTCTCTGGGAGCCCATTCTTTCAAGGTTGGGCATGACGATGGTGACTGACGTCAAGAGCAAAGAAGAGCTTGGGAAGGCCCTGCTTGCTCCAGCCGTGAAGCTCAACTATGTGAACGAGAGACAGCCTGTTGCTGACAAAGCGAAGGGTACTCAGACCTATTTTATTGGAGTATATCTGAACGGCCTGGGCTACGACAATCAGCATCTAGGCAGCGGAACGGGTCAAAGCAAGAATGCGGCAGGCCAGGAAGCAGCGAGAAAGGCTCTCGAGAACCCTCTGCTAGACATCCTCAAGGCAAAGCGAGCTGCATACCTGGAGCAGAGGGAAAAAGAGAGGGCGGCCAAGGTTCAGGAGGCTGAAAACGCGGGTGTCAAGGATGGAGGTGATGTGGGTATCAAGGAACAGCCAACCTGAGTGCCACAAGGAGGAGTCTAGAAGGGTGGAATTTTCTCGAAGATACAACTTCCGCCATCTGAATTCATCGAAGTAAAAAGCATATGCAGCAATTCTAGGTATTCGACCGTTCTGAGGTAAGTCCAATGTAAGTTGGTCATACTACCTCCTGACTGTGACTTTTTACCCCTGCCATGGAATCCTCGAAGAACATCTGAGCAGCTCCTGCCTCATATATACGTGGCGTGCTCAGCTCGTGCACTTGAAGAACACCAGTAGGTGGTAAACGAGTGAAACCTGAGAAGAATAATCAGCCATAGAGAAACTATTGGCTGGTGGGAAATCTGTTCATATCATGTCTACCTGCCTCAAATTGTTCATTCACACATGTTCCACACCCATTTCCCATCCCTCTTACCACATCAATCTCCAGTCTTCATTCACTTCTTCGCCTTCCGCTTCTCCATCACCTTCGAAACCGTCCCCTTGAGCGGGTTCTTCCCCCTAAACCTCAAGTACGTAGCAAGATACACAACCGCATAATTGAACAGAATAAACGCCCAGAAGATGCCGAAATCTCTCCACCGATTACTGTAATAAACACTGAACCCCCGCCCAAACTGATCCCCATTCGCATACTGGCAGAACTCGCATATCCCATCTACGCCAACCTGTACGTACCCGCCGGCCTGCGCGATGAAGGGCTGCGTGTATGATTGACACGTCTGACCCGGTGGAGCGTTGAACCTTGCGAACTCGCCCGACATGCACACGACGGGTTGGTCGTGGATCGCGACGCCGAGGAATCCTTCGAGGAGGTAGTGGAAGGGGGTGACCCAGTACATCCAGCTGCGCCAGAAGTATGGCAGGTTCGGCGGCGGCACGACGACGCCGCAGAAGGAGACCACGAAGAGGAAGAAGAGCGGGACCAGCAGGGACGCCAGCAGCTCGTTTGGCGAGAATGAGGCGATGGCCTGTCCGAAGCCGGTATAGTATAGCTCGAAGAGCAGCACCAGGAGGAACGTGAAGCCGGATGCAAAGCCCGACGTGCGGTAGCCCATAGGACCCCACCACCAGCAGCAGAAGTAGATACCGCCCGCGAGGAGTCGGTATGGAATCTCGGCGAGAACGGCTGAGGTGGTCCAGGCGAACCAGGAGTAAATTTTTGCGTTGTTCTCGCGAGACTCGAAGATGTTACGGCTGTTGATGAAGACGGGTTGGAGTTGTTGGATTAGAGGTGGTGAAATAGTGAGCGTCATGAAAATTGAGAACAGGCGTGACTGGAAATCGATTGACGCGTAGCCAAGGTGGTAGAAGGTGAAGCAGTTGAAGAGGCCGGTGAGGATGTGGAGGAAGAATATACCCATGGCATAGTTTGGAGTGCGCCAGTAGGCGATGAAGGCGCGCTTGACGACTGCTTTTGTTTGGACGGAGATAGGCATGGCGTACTCGCGGTCATCTTGGACGTTCTTACTGTGCTCGACGTTCTTGCGAGTTTCGATTGCTTCTTCAATTTCTTTGGTTTGCTGGTGATATCGATCTGATTCGAGCCAGATATCACCATAGTCAGGGCCGTCATAGGCTGGATCACCGGCACCAATGACCTAAACAACGGTTAGTAAATAGATCACTTCGATATGCAGGATACGACGTACCTCCAACATCCATTCTGCCGGGTTAGCATCCGGAGGACATTTTGAGCCACCCTTATCCTCGAAATACTGTCGCATCTTCTTGCTATCCTGGCCAAGCTCTCCTGCATACACGACTCGGCCGCCAGATTTGAGAAGGACGAGGTCGTCAAAGTGCTCGAAGAGGATAGCCGAGGGCTGATGAATTGTACACAGAACTGCTTGTCCGGCATCTGCGAGTTTCCGAAGGAATCGAATAATGTTGAAGGCCGCACCAGAATCCAAGCCGCTTGTAGGCTCGTCGAGGAACAACAGCAGTTCTGGTTTAGAAGCGAGCTCGACTGCGATTGTGAGTCGTTTCCTTTGCTCTTGATCCAAGCCTTGGCCTATGTTGCCAATTGTGGCCCCAGCGATGTCTCTCATCTCGAGCAGGTCAATGACTGTTTCACAATAGTCGTACTTCTCTTCCTGCGAAACTTCGCGGGACTGCCGAAGAAGAGCAGAGAACTGCAAGGCCTCTCGCACTGTCGCCGTTGGCTCATGGATGTCCATTTGCTCAGCAAAGCCCGTTGCACGTTGGAATGACTTCGGCAATGGTCTTCCGTCAACGAGGAAAGTGCCTTCGATTTTGCCGAATGTGATTCTTTGCGCCAAAGTGTTGAGCAATGTTGTCTTTCCGGCTCCGCTAGCTCCCATCAGAGCCGTTAGCTTGCCTGGTTTCACTACGCCTTGCACGTTTTGCAACAGCTTTTTCTCGCCACCTTGATATGGTATAGTGTAGTTGACATCCTGAAAGGTGAAGACGGTCTCGTTTTTGGCAATCTTTTGCATCGCTTCATCGTCTTTCTTTTCGTTGCTAGGGCTGTCAGTGTCCGACGACGTGATCGGCTTCTGGTTGGATGTCTCCTTCTCGTTAAGGTTTTCTTCGTCGTCTTTCCCTTTGCGGCCTCCAGTCTCAATCGACTCTTCGACGCTCTTTGGTACTTGTCCACGCTTGTACATGGTGATGGCAGCGCCTCCTGCATTAGGCTTCATCATTTCCATCCCCAAACATGTGATAGCGAGGAAGAAGAAGAAAAAGGCCCAGATGATTCCAAAGTTTCGCCAGAGGTGACTTCTAGTGTAGGTGAAGGAAGCTTGAATGTATCGGGGTCCGCTCACAACGGTAGAGCCAGGTTGGGATCCAGCGAGTGCGCATGACTGGTATTGAGGCGCGAGACCAGGTCCAGTAGTTGGCACGAGGTATGGTGGTACACACTCCATCTGAAGGTATGCAAACTCATTCGACATCAACATCTCGAAGCCGTACTGGATCCAATTGATCCATCGTAGCCCTGCAGAGTGAAATCAGCTTCTGGGCACGCACAGCACAAAGAGCTCCACTTACATGCGAACCATGGGTGCATTTGCGACGGAGGAATAAGATAACCTGTATACACAACAAGAATCTGTATGGCAACACCAGTGATCTTCGTGGCATCATCTAGCGTCTTCACCACGGCAGAAATTGCTCGGAAGAATGCATATGTGGTCATCGTGACAAGCCATAAGGTCAGAACTGAGATGAAGAATTGAGAAGCGGTTGCCGCAAGGCCGGCCATCCAGTAGATGATGATATCAAATAGCAGGACTTGTATCAGCACAGACGGGATATCAACGACTGTCTGGGCTATTGCATATGCCGCCGGTCGATACATGGAAAAATCTGGAATTTAAATCAGTATGTGGTATGTCCGTTGGACGATGATGACTTACTCTTGTGCTTCAGCAGAATAGGCTTGGACTCAAAAGCAGCCGTTTGCTCGGCCAAAGCCAGCAGAGCGTTGAATAGTAAAATGAAGAAGAGCACACCACCTCTTGTGAATGCGCCGTTGGTTGTGTCGGGTAGTTGGAAGAAAAGACTGCCAACAATGAGACCTTGAAAGACTATACCACCCCATTTTCCGATCAGCGAAGCTTTGTCCCCAATCATGACGAGAAATTGTCGTTTTGTGCACGCCATTACCTGCGCGGGGAAGGAGATAGTGTAGTTTTTCTTCTTGTTCTTCTTGGTCCTGTTTTCTAGGCGTTCTCTGCGTTGGGATTCGAGGTGAGACTCATATTCCTTCATGTCGTCGAGGTTTCTTTGGTAAGCGTCACTTTTTCGGTAGGCTTGACCGAAATCGAGCGCAGACCTTGGGATGCGATCCTCCCATCCTTTCCGTACTCTTCTTTCGTGCTCATCTGTTACGCCAGTAAGGAAATCTGCTGTCGTGGCCCTATCTGGACACTCAAAGCCAAGATCCAGAAAGTAGTCTTTGGCGCGGTCTGCTGATCCGAAGTAGAGGCACTGACCCTCGTGGATGACCAAAACCTTATCGACCAGATTATAGAGCGACTCTCCGGCTTGATACAGAGAGACCGCTGTGGAGACTTGCGCCATGTTTGTTAGTGTGCGCAGTGACTGCACATATTCCAGAGCCGTAGATGCATCCAAGCCCGTTGAACTATTGTCCCAAGCCTGAACGGATGCTCGCGTCACCATGGCTTCTGCTATCGTTACTCGCTTTCGTTCGCCGCCACTCACACCCCGAACGTGCTCATTACCGACCTTGGTGTCGAGTGTGTGTTCAATCCACAATAGTTTGGTCGCGACCCTGAGGAATTCATTCAGATAGTCCGTTCGAGATTCTCCTTCCAGACGAGACTCTTTGCCTGGCGTCCGAGTCTTTAGCGCGAACTTCAAAGTTCGTTTGACCGACAAAGTAGCGTAGTGCAGATCTGACTCGGGCGTGTAAATGATCTCACCACGAAAGTCCTTGCCCATTCGTTTCGCATCAGTGCCGCCATATGTCACATCCCCAAGTACATCTGTGAACCCAGCGCGCTGGTTCGCAAAGGACTTTAGAAAGGTTGTGCAGCCGCTGCCCGGTCGTCCCAGAACGAGAAGGATCTCACCAGGCCTAACGCAACCATCAAAGTGGCTGAGAATTTCTCGAACGGGTGGCTTTGCGGCAGCCGCTTTTGGGCCTTTAGTGAACAAATTCTTCAGAAACCTGGGCAGGCCCATGAAGATATCGCCGACGGTTGGTTGGAGACTGGCGCCGAGACCTTCGCCTTTAACAGTCAAGTCTCGGAAGACCACACCTGCATGTCGGGTCTTCTCCTCTTCACTATTCTTTTGTCTGTCCTTGCCGAACATTCGCGACATCAGTTTCTCAATCTCATCACGCTCTTCTTCGGGGTCGACGTCAGAATTGGCAGTCCTTCTCTGAGATAGGGTGCGGAATAAATCTTCCTCCGTAACTATACTCTTTCTCTTCGACAAGCCCGGCCTTTGTGGATCGTTCGTCGTGGGCGCGGTCCTAATGGGCTCGAAAGCGCCCTTTTGAGCTTCGCGTGACCCTCCATCAGATGAAGCAGTGGAAGTAGAGGAAGCATCGCTGTGTTTGCGGCGTCTGGTCTCTGGGGACAATGGTGATGCTGCAGGAACAGCTTCAGTTTCCGATATCTCACGTGGGGGAGATGAGGTTAGCGTGTCAGAGGAAGATCGATCTGTCGTGAGTGGTTGTGTTGTGTTACCAGATGAGCCGGTCGCCGCCGTAGCTCCGGACGTTGCTTCATGGTATGCGTGATGAGCAAACTGCGAAGGACCGGAAATCGATTCTGCGTTATCTAGTGTAGGTGTTCGGTTATTCAGAGGGAGCCCAGACGGGCCAGTTTCATGGCCCTGAGCTAGTACACCAGAGGTCAATGGTGTTGGCTGAAGCCGATCTTCCGCCATGTTGCTCTGCTAGCAGGTCAAAGGTCAAACGTCACCGCAAGGATGTATAAACAGCACAGGAAAGTCTTCAAGTTGCCATGTTAGAAACGTCAATGCTCAAGGGCCTTTGGGACACTGGAGAAATGTACATCACAAAAGCACAGAGCGCACCATGACCATATCAATTGTCACGGAGCCATACGGCAAGGCTAGTCCCGAGTTAATAGCATAGAGCTTTCCCACCGTCAACAAAGAATCCGGCATGCGAAGGATGCCGGACAGGGCTCCAGTCCTTCATTCGATTCCACCGGATACGCGCAGGATGAATCTGTGATAGGCGTCGAAGGCATAAGGTACGATCCGGGAGACGGTCAAATCGTGGTGAATGAAGCAACGACGAAATCATGACCTCATCCAAAAAGCACTATTTGGTCCGCTCGGTGCTTTTCGTTCCGGTCCCGATACGGAGTACATTTGCCAGAAAAGCTACTCGTAGAAGCCAACTCAGCTCGAATATCCCGTTCTTTGAATAGAAGCCAAGCGTACGCGTACAGCAATAATATACCCAACAAAATTATGCTAGGATGTTACGTGAGATCTTGGTATCTACGTGCAGCTCAAGCATCGAACAACAAACACGTGCTACTGCGCACGAGACCAACAAGTCACGGTAGGCGGGAAGAATCTCCAGCCAAGCAAGGATACGGAGGGTGACCTTCAATTCTCATAAATGGATAATCCTGCTATCAATACATGAAGTGGTTTCGACAGAAGGAGCTGTCCTTGTCGGCACTGAATTATATCTTCGACGGACGCTTCACAAAAGCGTCGCCGTTCCCATCTAAGCAATTCCCCCACGGCATTGTAGACTCAACATCAACCGGCGCTGTCGGGTTCGATGCCAAAGGGGAGCGAGGCGAGTCGTGCAGCACACTTGTACGTTTCTCCTCGTTCGTGACTAGGATTTGTAGAGCATGGTTCCGCTCTCGTTGTTGTTCCCGTGGCTTCTTGTGTTTGGACTGGTGACTAGATGCTTTGCGGTTTATCTGTGCAATCTCTGCCGCATCAGTGGCAATAATGGTGCTTGAGCGGGACAATCGGTCTTCTTCAATAGGCCGCTCTGGTCGATATGGCGTCTCCTTCTCTGTCACCGCCGGCAATGGCTTGGCTATGTCGAAGTACCCGATGTTGGTGGACTTTTCAGTCTCAATGTGTTGTAGATTTGAAAAAGAAGATGCAAACTCAACGTCCATAATAGTCCGCCGCCTCGCTCGACTGGTAGCTTGTCTTCTTCGCTTGTGGATGACGATAGCGAAAATCAATATTCCAACAATCACCAATACCACTGCCACAATGATGCCAAGGATCGCTAGGGTCGTTAAGGTGTGGTCGCTACTGTTTGATATATTCGAGTCTGTGCCGCTCATGATGGTTGTGCCAGTCGTGGTAGGGGTGGCAGCTGCTGTTAGGCTCTCCGTGAGCACCCCAGTCCCTGTTCCTTCGATTACGTCTCCTCCACCAATGATCGAGTAGGACACTGATTGCGTGACTTGCGGACCGCCAGCAGCTGACACGATGCCATTTTCCGTGGCTGTGGCTGTAGCCTGGGCTTGTGTTGGACGAATGAGCGTCAAAGCGAGTACGCCGCAAACCAGTTGCAGTAGCTGGAACAACATGATTGAATGTTGGTCAAAGGAGTGTAATTATAATGAATGTGGTTGCAATAGGCCCAAACGCAAGTATCAAGCACCGTGCTCAAGGATAAACCGCTACACGCTGGATGTAAGAAAAGAACACAAAATTGCCAGTCGTACGCAGGCAAAAGCCATATAGCATTCACTGCTCGAAGACATCTGCCAAAGACTGTCACAATGTGATTTCCCAGCTTCCAGAGCAATTCGAAGATCTGAGTCGATCTGACTCCTTCATTAACGGGAGCGCTGGGGGTTTCTGAGGCTGTCAGCTGCAACGCCTGTGCTGCTCGCCTGTTGAAGAGGGCATCTTGGTTCCGGCAGAGACAACCCAAGACCCCTAACTGGTAAAGTCAATGTTCCTCAAACAGTAGAGTCAGCGCTATTGAATGCTTGGGATGCCGATCTGGTGATCGCAATCAAACTGATGAGATGACGTATCGCTCACGATCATTGATGCTGTCATTGTGATTCAGACTGATGAAACATCGGCATGCAGCATGTTACTGGCTTTCTGCTTGCTGTATTCCCAAGATCGAGGGTCGAAGGGCGAAAGTGAATGTCTCGTCCAATTATTCGGAGCGTTGATGAGACGTGATGGACTGAGACCCTAGGGAATGTCGTGCATAAGGAAAGCTTAGGTATTTGATCTTCAGGAACGAAAGCGAAATCGTGTCTAAGACTGCTCGACCACGGGGGCTAAGCTGGTTTTGGTGAGAACGTCAGCGGCTTGATCCACTTGCATGTGCGACAACTTCACCAGGCATCACTCGCAGAGTGTCTCGATACTGATATTTTTCGGTCATTCTGGTCTTTACGCGACCGAAGGACTTATCACGGATATCGGCGTGCTTCGAAGACGTGCAAGACATTGAAACAACCACATCGACTTCGTACAGAATGATTTGTTTCACGTGCAGGTAGTGACTGATCATTCGCAGGAAATCGAAAATACAAATGCTACGGAAGCAAGCAGAGTACAGCCCTGTCCATGGCGAACACCAATGTCACCTTTTACTGTGCCGTCGAAGGGACCTCATCAATCTAACCTTCACAGGTCAAAGGGTTTCAGTACTTTCCACCAATCCAACGCCATCGCTCAAAGGTTCCGATCAGAATTAATGATTTCAGTTCCATCATCGCAATAGTCCTCCAGCATCAGAGATATTCAATGAATCAGGTCCATCCGCGTCTCGAGGTATTGGTTCCGCAGATGATCGATGTTGATGTTCCTGCTGCTTACCAACAGCTGTATTAAGCTGCGACAGGGATCTGGGCTGTCCTCGAATCGTCTGATCTGGCGGAAGAGGTGATTGCCTCCATTGAGGGGTATTCGAGTGGACAGGGGCTGACTCATCGCCACTTCGCGTTGTACTTTTCGATGACTCGAGGAGGCCTCCGATGTCAGTGATGAAGTTCTGGCCTGATCGAGAGACGTGCGCTGGTGTTTTGGTGGTAGAATATCGTCGGACTGGCTGATCCACGGATAAATGTTCTGGGCGAGCTCCATCTACCAAGCCACCTACATCGAAGAAGCTCATCGTTTTGTATGGTGTCTCCGGTGGCGCGTTCGGACTGACTGTCTCGCCGCCATAAGGTTCGAGGTCACGCAACTTGAACTCCGACGAGACACTACTGTCGGAGGAAGCGTCAGAGTCTCGGCGTTTCCGGCGCCCAGTTTTCGAGCTCTTGCGGAAGCTCCATACTGGATCGAGCAGGCCGCGGCCCTGGGGAGTGATCGTAGGTTCTGGCGTTGGAACATCACGATATGGCGTTTGCGCCGGTTCCGCAGCAGGGGCTACTCGTGCGATACGGCCTGCTGCCGTCTCATGTCTCAGATCGTGCGAAATCGTAAGTCCCAAACCCCGGACGAGATCTTCGTCGCTACCCCAGTGTCTCTGCGTTATTGAAGGCTTTGTCGATCTCGTTGCTGGTCGGCTTAACGCGCTACCTTCGCCATCATCATCATCCATCGAGCCTACTCTATACTTGACCTTTTTCACACCCTTATCTCTCAAGAAGCTTCCGATCACTATGATGTTCGCAACACAAGTCGCCGCCAGGATCTCGAGTGATGCCAGCAAAGATCTGAATTGTTGAGAGTATCCTCGATTTATTGTGCTTGGTATTCGATATGCGGTGATGGCGATCAAGATTAGAGACAGTAAGAAGAGAGAAACAAGAGATATCTTTTTCATCAGAGGCATGCTGGAGATGATTACCAGTGGAATGGGGAAGACCATGAGAACCAGATCGGTGATGATGTCGCACGTACCCATGGTGATGAGCTGAGCCTTACCAACCCGACATGCTGGACCGGGATCTGGCACCACTTGCCAGTAATGGCTGAACGGTTGACACTCTGCGAGCGTTGCGACGATGACAGCAACCAGCGTGAGTGCTAGGAACGTCCTTATAACCTGTACGCCTCTGTTGTAGAACCTTGTCCAGCTCTGACCAATAATCTTCTGCACGAACTCGAGCACTGTGGCTTTTGCGACCCAGATGTAAATTGCGTAGAAGATTCGACTCGCAAGTACGACGCGACTACCAGTAGAGCGATTGTGAATGTCCTCATCGGAAAGCGCGAAGGTTTCAGTGTTGTTGGTGCCATAGATCAAGACAACATGCGCGAACGCCATCCGGATCATCAAAGGTATGATGCTCCATAGCATGATCCTGTCCTCTCGAAATAGTCTTTCTGTGCGTACCCATCTTCCCAGAACCCTGATGAGGATAACAATGAGCGAGAAAATCGTACAAAACCAACTGACTATCAGGGTTGGGTTCATATCCAGCTTGGTCTGCAACTTGGGCGGAGCGGTCGCCAACCGCGATTGTATTGAGTGCGTTTGCGCCATGTCGTAGTAGCTGCTCTCTCATTTACCGCACATCAATCGTTCGTCTGGTAAGGTCCATGCTTGGGAGACTGCGCTTGTCGTAAGTCGCGAAGCGCAGTCTGCTGAAGTAAAGGTGAGCGGCTCGACTCGTCGCATGCGATATCGACCTGAGTGACGACGCGCAATTGCTCAGGTATGATCTCGACTACTACTAATGAGACACTCCGAAGTGAAGCATTCGCAAAATGAGCATTTGCTGAATTGTAGGCAAGTCGCATCAGTGCAATACATGGTGGATAGTATCACTCCCAGTGAACTTTCTTCACTGCAACCAAACAGCAGAACGAACTGATAGCCGAGTCGGCCTAATGTGAGTGGGCTTTTTGCAGTCTTAGGCCCAGGTCTTTTGGCAGCGCTGGAGAGACAAGACCCGGTGATATGGTTGTGGAGGTCTCGCGAAGATAGTGCTATCTGGAACCCGGTGCGGCACCGAATGAGAGCTCTCGGTACGATGCTGGTGCGATGCTTGAAAGTGAGGAGATAAGGCCATCGTTCCAACCACTGCATGTGGGAACCGAGGGTTCGGTGGTGCACACCGACCAGGAGGGCAAGCTCGGATTCATGTACATCTCTACCGGATGGCTTGGCCCGGTAGCTTTGAGCCCTCCGGTCCAGTTGACGTTAGCATTATCAACCTTTCATAAACACGTCTGCAGTCGCCTTTCGAACAGTGAGCCTGGCATTGGCTTTTCGTTGCCTGAAATAAGCAACCTTGAAAACCGCGTTCGGCAGCACGAGCAAGGTTAAATTGCTTCTAATTGTACGCTAGCTCTGGGAACTCGTCATGCAGACGTGTGGTTTAGGTTGTTCCCTTGCCGACGTTGTGCACACGGAGCTCGCCTGGGGAAATACGCCGAGACACGGAACTTCATTCTCTAACAGCACCTAGCGACAGTAATCATCTGATTCTCGCTCCCTATGATATTCACTCATGAATCGAGACGTGTTGTTCCTGGTCATGCTACTAGGAGAAAGAGTCAAGGTGAAGCACGACCCTCAACAAATACCCTACTTCTCAGCAGATGCCCCCTCGTACTATGATCTAAGGCCAAAGGCCAGACTGACCGTACTGAGCAATACCGAGGAGCATGTCCAGCAACTTTCCTAGCTTCTCCAAGAACACCATATGCATAACCTGAGATGGTTAAAGAACGTCTTCAACGGAAGGCGCCTTCGACAACCGTTCAGAGACACGCCCTCATGACCAGCAGTGTTGTCTTCGTGTCACTGTGGTTGGTTTCTCTGCTCCCAGTCATCAATTTCCTGCCGCACTCTTGAAGCTCTGGTTTCTTTCAGCGCGTAGTTCGAAGACGACTGCACCATATGAAGATGATTCGAGGGGAGGAGCGCGTCGCCGGAGTAGATCGACGAGGATCGAAACATTCTTGAATTCCGAGGAGGCTACACCAGTCAGCTATATCGGTCATTGTAACCCACTATACTCACAAATTTGTTGCTCGAGAGGAGTCCCTGACCGACGATGTCGTTCGACTCATCATTGACTGTGATTCTGACCCCGGTGTTATTGGCTTGGAAGTGTCCGGACTGAGGTGGTACAGCGGTTTCGGGTACACCGTGCTCTGGTATTGCCCGTGGCATGTCGTTGCCCGCGACTCGGTGGGCCTTCTCTGGCGAAAGCCTTGATTGACGGGGTGACTGCCCTGTACGCTGGTCCAGCAACTCCTGGTAAGGGTTGTCATCTGCATTTGTCAAGAACTCTTCGGCTGAGACCTCCCGACCCTGTCACAGGATTTGTCAGCTCGACCACCGTTATCCATGTGTGACAGTGAACTTGCATCATATGCCTGCATATCGCCATCCTCATCGGTACTGTTCACACTCACAGCTGTCCACCCGCCTTGCTCTCTAGCTCTTTGCCGCTCAAGCTGTTCCTTGAACCAGCCTCGCCTGTACACGTTTCGATCTCGCTTCTCTTGTTTAGCCCGCTCCCAGGCGAAGGCGTTATTCCTCCATCTGACTTCCTCCATGTACTTGTCTTGCTCCTTGTTTCTCTTGTTTGGATTCCAGTTCGAGCCTTCGACATCGTCGACAGCGCCGGCATTTGCGCGGCGACACAAGCGGTACATTGCTGCCGCCGCTATGACTACAGCGACAGCACCTGCAATACATATTAGGATCACCACGGGGGGCGCCAGGACAGGTGAAGGTTGGTTCTTGTCGTCGGACATCTTCAGAGAAGTGCTCATGAGGTTATTTGTGTGAGTAAGTATGGCTTTGATGTTAGGAATGTTTTCGAGACGTTCTGACAGTTGTTGATGTTCCCAAGGTGAGAAAGGATTCTAGGTGAAGAGTGTGTCAATCACGCGGTGACAAGATCTGTGTTTGTGTTTCGGTTCGCAGCAAGTGATAATGTTTCACTGGATCTCTGGTATCTGCATATGCTACTCGCCAATACCAGCACTTCCTCCAATTGACGAACTCCCTGCCGCTTACACAACGCAGCTCTCACAGCATAACCCCAGACCACTTCTTATCCAGTCACAATATCTCCGCCTACACCCACCTCCCAGCCTCGATGCCTCCCTTCGGGAACCTAGCATACCGTCCAGTGGTGACACCTTACCAGAATACTGAACCGCCATGTTCAGACGCCCAGAAGCTTTCAAGCCATCAAGACTCGAAGAATAACCATACGCTTCTGCCGCCTAGCATTCTGCGAACAGCAGCAACTGCATACCTTTCCGGTTATGATTCAGCGCTCCTTAGATGCCACGATGCGGCTGAAGCCGAGCTCAAAGCGCAGCTTTGGCCACTGGTTGCAAACAAGATGAAAGCTGCCTTGGGCACCTCAGACGAATTCAACCCTGACGATCTGAAAAACCTTCACTCGCGGCTGGTGAGCGACATACAGCGGAAAGCAAATGGCACGGGACCAGGTCACCTTCATCCACGAAAGACAAAGCCACTGAAGCGACGGGCAGAAAGTGCAGCTGGGGATGCTCAACTAGGGTCGAAGAAACTCATACCCAGGGGTCTGCCACCAATACTAATCACGCCAATACTAGAAGAAAAGACCCAAACATTACCGATCCAAAAAAGAGGGAAGTTCTGAAGCGGCTACTGAATTTGCGCTATCTCTCACCGGCAGACTCTTTCGATGCTCTCGTCAGCGCGGACTGGGATCTCGATCGTGCGGTGATGACCATCTTGATGATGCGCAAGCGCTTGAGATCCCACGCAAATAGAGGAACAGATCCGCATACCGCCAGCACAGTGACGGAGACCGGAGAATGCTAGAGCGCGGACAAGCACGAGTTGGGCGGGAAGACAGCTTAATGTTGTTTCGGGACCGGCTCTCCGATGTCATCGCTAACTGGCGACTGCTCCAAAGCAGGTCAGTATCAAGGAAAGCCAGACAACCAGACAGAGAGGGAACATTCGAGAGGAATGAGTGACTACCATTGAGGGCCGATAGTTGATTGCACCACCACCTAGCTAGAGCCTGATCACGACCGTGTCCACTGAACTGTCTAATCGACATAACCAACGGCTGTTCTCGAACACTGGCAAAGCCCACCAGTACGGTAAGCCAGCTGATATGATACTGACGCTAGTATCAAGCACACTCATCCTTCTCATGCTTGGTTACAGCTCGTACACCCCCCCAATATTCCACTTGCCACCCCTAATCAAGGTCCCGTATCTCCTGTGCGACTGCAGCTCGCCAGAAATACGTCCCGCTGTCTCTCATCTCCATCTGAGCTGTTCTCAACCAAACGCGCTTCCCCAGCTCAACCCCCTGACCACCATAACGCCCCATGCGTATCAAGTTCAAACAGGGCTCCACCAAAGTCTCCTAATCTGCTGCTTGGTTTTACGCTGTCCAGTATAGCAGATCGTTTCGATATCCCTGATAGTCTCTGTGATCCTACGTGTCTGCCGACCATCTTCGTTCCAACTCGGGTTTATCGTTTCATGGAAGACCATGTCTAGCACAATCTGCCGCCATCGCCGACAGACTCTCGAGGCCTGCATGATTGAGGCGTATTCCACGCACCATCCGATGCCTAATCTGAAGATGTCGCTGTATCCCTGCCATGTATGACGGTTGACTAGTGATGTGAAGGTCGTGCCGCCGCTGTCGAGGACATTGAGATTCTTGAATATTTGGCGCAGGATTTGGGCGGGCATGTCGTTGATGGTCACGGCCTCACCGGTCTCTGCCACGGGGTCTGGATCCTGGCTTGTCTGCGGCTATCATTAGCACGAAGTTCGCACTTTCGAGGTCGCGGTAACATACCTGGTGCCTCTCAGCGAAGGCTTGCCATGAAGCGACGGTCATTATTGTAGACACGCGTTTCGGCGTCGTTGGCTGAGAGTGAGAGAACAGCCGTGTGTGAAGAAACACAAGGAGAAGCAATAGAACTCAGATCTGTACGGTTAGCTTGTGGAAGGTAAATTTGACATGTGATCGTCAGATTTCCAGTGAAGGTTAACGTCTACCTCCACCACTTCTCCTCGACTTGTAGAGAGAGCACATCAGCAGCTGCTCCAAGTCTTGCCGCCGCTCACACGAAGCCTCTGTGATCGTGCGTCCCGCGCAAGACACTTCATTTGCATGCACTATTGTTGGGTAGGACGTGTAGACCAGCGTCTTCTCATCACTGCACCATCACCACTGATCACCCGGCTCCCACATTCCCTGACCCGGCTTCCTCGCATCTCTCTTCCCAGTGACAGGCACATCCCAGTTGGTCGGTCCGTACATCATCAAGTTTTCCAACTCCCTGAGTTGCACCATTCGCTGACACACAGTCCAGTCCTCTGAGGTCCACTTCCAGCTGCTGACATCCTCCTTGTACAAGATGCTGAACACCATGTTTCTCCAATATGTGCAGACTCGCATCGCGTTGAGGATGGCGATGGGCTTTGCACGGACAGCATTTGGACGGCGGAAGTTGGCCTTGACCGTGCTCTTCTCACCCCTTGCATAGTCTTCGACCACCCAGCTGTACGTCGTGGTACCATGTGCTCTCTTATCGCCCTCAATATTCCCGATAATGTCACCAGGGTACCTGAGGCTAGATAGATCAAGAATGTTGACTTCTTCGAGGATTTTGCGGAGGATCTCCGGCGGTAATTTGTCGTTGTTTGTCATGGTGGGCGCTGCGTTGCACGAAATCGATTCTGCAGGCATATCAGCATGGTCTCTCGAACAGCTGTGTGCTTGTCCAGTGAGCGGACTCCTTACCAGTCAGGGTCTTAGTTGATCGTGTCTGACAATGCCTCTAAATAAGGATGCGTGGTATGACAGGGGAAAGAGGAAGACTGGGATCATGCCTGGCCAGGGTCGACGGTCAAGCGAGATTCAGGTGCATGTGATCGAGTAAGAGAGGTGAGATACAAGTGAATGCGTCCTGCCCAAGCGCGATTGGTGAAGCCTTGCAGTTCACCGTTTAATTGCCTTCAAAACCAGACGGTCGACTCCCAATCGCTCCAGACGTCCACCTCAATCACAATCCCGCAGAATATACTCACTCAAGTCTACCAGCTTGGCTGCCCCTCTCGACGTATCTAATGATCTAAAGGCCTTGTATTGATCGATCGAAGACCCAGGGTTCATGTTTCGCTCGGTAGTGCCTCCCGAACGACCGAACCCTCTTTAAGCGCCCGTCATCGACCTTCTCTCCTGATGTAGCTGGGGTGTTGCCGGACAGCAAGTCTAGTAGGATCCGTTGCCAGGCATGGCATACTTGCATGGCCTCGAAGATAGAGATGTTGATCTCATCGGAGGGTTGGACCATCTCACATCTCACCATCCATCTCACCGTTAACTTCCCTGTGAAGGTCTGGGGTATCATTCGGGTAATCTTGTCTTGACCTGGTGGCTGTTGGTCAAGGTGCTTGAATATCATTCGGAGAATCTCGAGTGGAAGGTCATTGATTGTAACCATCTTGGTCAACACGTATCTGACGCGTCAGTTGACTGTCCGCAATTGTGGTGGGCACTGGTGTTGAGAGCAAACAAGAGGGACTGATTCTGTGCGAGGCAGCAGCTGGATTTACAGCTGTACTAATACTCGATCAGGAACGGCAGGCCACTTGGATACCGCTTGTGACTCCGCTGGGTTTCTGACCGGTGTGACGAGTTAGGTCATTGACCAGCTACCCAACCAGGAAGCGCGTATCGTCTGGCAGTCTTTATTATTGGGTCGCTCGTAAGAAACAGAAATTGTTCTAGCCAGTAGCATGACATCCCGTGATCTGGACGCGGGACACAGAGGAGATAAAATGTTAAAATAGCCGAGACATCGCTCAGGCTTGAAGGCCTTCATAGCCTTACACGCCCTACTATGATGATAATATCGGCTTCGCGGCTTCTGCTTGACACCTTGATTGATGTGCTTCAAATATGACTGCCACTACACTCCTATCGCACGACCAACAGTTCATTTCTCCGGTCCCCAAATCACGTGCGTACTTTGTGATCCCTCGATGGTCGGCTCATCAGCCACCATAATTACCTCCCTGGCTCCTCCTGTTTCGTCCTCGCCGCCGGCTCATCTCCACAAGTCCTAAGACACTCAACAACACCATGACCTCCCACTGATCGCCCCAGCCTCTTTCGCGACCATCAACTTTGATCATGAACTTGCCCAACTTCTTCCAGCTCTTCCATCTGTTGGTTGCAAATACTGCCAGCGCTTCTTTGTTGGGATCGGAACAATCAACGAGCTTGAAGTTCTTGTTGCTCAACCCGTTGGCATCAGCGCTTTCAGCACGTACGTCGTCGCCGTGGATTCGCAGCCACGCGAAAGCATATCGTGTGCCGGAAGGAAGGGTTACAGACCACCTGTACTCCGGATGCATGACATGTTCGCTTCTAACTTCTTCCCCGATCATGCCTTTCTCATTGACAGATGGATCGCCGATGCCGACCATCAGACCTTTGCTGAACATGGTTGACCAGCGACAGACACCCAGTACTTGACCACCTTTTTCGGATCCGGCGGAGAGTGTCACGTCTGGTTTGCCAGGTTTGAAAGTGCTATTATCGACGTAGTAGATGCAATTGCCGGACAGATCGTGGATGCGTATGTTGAAGTGAGATTTGGTATGGTAGAGGTCCAGGGACTTTGTCAACCCGGAGGAAGTTGTCATCATTTCTTTGATTTCGGTGCCATAGTCAGATCTGGCTGGGGAGGACTCATTGGAGCGACGACACGGGGTGGCAGGCAGAAGTGGCGATGTTGAGAGGCTGTACGAATCAGCTCCATCGAATTGCTTTCCAGCTGTAAGGTAATCTTGCTTCTCGTTAAAGGCCAGTTTGGCCTGGACTCACCAGTCTAGGAAAATAGTTCGTGAGGTTCCTAGGCTGGTTTCTTGAGCATGCTTCGAAGGAGGAACATGGCGCTTTTGTACGCTGAAGTCAAGTGTACCAATTCTGTGGCGTGCAGGCCATGAGACCTCGAAATGCTGTTTCAGCCTATCGACTTTCCATATTGAGGTTGTGCACTGCTTTGCGATTTTGGCAGTTCGTATTTGCACAATAGGAATACGTGAAGGCGTGGAGAAGGACGCTTGCACTGTGGCTGGCGAGGGGCCTGGCACGAGGACGAATTGGAAGCAAGCCTGCTCACAGAACGAAGCCAGGTGGCCTGTCATAAATGAGTTGCCAAGGATAAATCGCTTTTGACTGCTGCATTTGCCAAGACCGGAGAAATGCTTTGGCTCACTCTACAAAGCTGATAAACATGCTTGGAGATCAAGCTAGTATCCGAGTCATGTGAGTCAACCTCTACGCTTTAGACCGGTACGACAACGTCGAAGCTTCCTGTGCCAACCAAGCTCCTCTGACCCGCTACTATTCTTGCACTAGGACCAAGCAAATTATCACTCTCGCCAAACATAACAGCTTCTTTTAGAAATCCCATGACAGTCTCGAAAGACATCTTCGACAACACACTACCATTTTCTGGTACCAACCCATGTCTGCTAAAGGCTTTGTATGATCCGGATTGTGTCATCGCATCAGCAATGAGATTGATATGCCGATTGTCCACACTGATACCGTGACCCTTAAACACTCCATCGATTTCCTTGATGATGGTCATTCGTGCTGCCTCTACGCCGTAAAGGTTGAGCATCTCATGGACGGAGTTCGTGTAGATGGTATGTGGATTAATGACATCTTGGTACTCGCGCATGGCAAGGAGATTGACTCCCTGAGTTGTGATCACCGCCTCCTTCTCCTTGGTGCCCGGCACGTCTTCCATGTACAGTGTACATACGTCCAAACCAGGGATTGACTGAATGACTGCAGTATGCGCCGCCTTCTCAAGAATCGGCAGCAGCAGTAGCTTGGGATCTGAGGTCTTGTAGGTAAGTACAATCTTGCATTTCCTTCCCTTACGTCTGGAGAAGTCGTATCGTTTAAGATTGTTAACATTTCCTCGAACGAGTCCTTCACGTGTACGTCGTGACATTTCTTCTTCCGTGTCTTCATCTTCGGTGTTCAGTTCTGAGTTCTCGTCTTCAGGGTTTTGTTCGCGTAGAGTCTGTGGTATGTGTTTGCGCTTCTTCACCTTCTGGTGGTCAGTCATCTCGTCGTCTTCTTCGTCCGAAGATTGTATTAGTCGTGCTTCGTCATCATCTGGGTCGTCGTGGTCATCTTCTCGTCTGGCCCGTGCCGCCATGTCCTTTGCATCGTCGGCATCAGCGTCTGAGTCGATATCTTCCTCACCACCTTCTCGTTCTCTAGTCTGCTGTCCGTGGGGTCTTTCTTGCTCAATTACACCCACTGAGGCACCAATGTTAGGGACAGCTTCGGTAACTGTGGAAAGATCGGCTTCTTTCTCTTTCTTCTTCAGTTCGTCCTTGATTTTCTTGTTTACAAGCGGCAGAAACCTCGTTTCGAGAGCAAACGAGACGTCCTCAACCTTGATAGCATATTCCTCGGTGTACTCTTTTGGATCGAATAGCTCGATTCTGATCTCGTACGAGCGTTCCTCCCCCGAAGAGTGCTCTGTGACGGACATCTTGTCGATAACGTGTGCTAGCGGTAATTTGCTAATGGACTTGGCGAACTTCCTACCATCTTCTGGTGTCAGCTCCGCAATCGGCTTAATAGTCATAGTTGGAGTCATCAGCTTTGGCGAGGCTGTCATGATAATCTCTCGGAGCCGTGGTATACCAAGCGTCACGTTCTTTGCCGAATGACCGGCTAAATGGAAGGTGTTGAGTGTCATCTGAGTCGAAGGTTCTCCCACAGATTGAGCAGCGACGACACCAATTGCTTCGCCCGCATCGATGACTGAGCGCATGTACTTGAGGTCCATGAGACGTTTGAAGTTCTTGGCGCCCATAACGCCAGTAGCTGCACCCTTTTCCTTGAGCAAGTTGTCCGGGTTGTCCTTCGTGTACTTATTCACAGCGTGGACGAACTTCTCGGAGGTACTGCCGTAGTAATTCGCAGGAGAATGCAAAGACGTTATTGGTTCTGAGGCCGAATCCTTTCTCTTCATTATGGACTTTTGTAGATCTTGCACGTTCCTGTCGCCTTCGAAACGACTGATCGATTTCCTAGCGTCGATTGCCTCCACAAGGGTCTCGTGGTTCTCGACCAGAAAGGTAAACTCCTTCAGATGTCTCTGCTTTGTGACTTCAAGTCCATCTTCACCATACAAAAACTGCACCACGGAACCATTCGAGGTTTCTCGCACGGAAGTGTCGTATTCTGTTCGCAAACCCTCTAAGCCTTTGATGATGCATCGCTGCAGGTATCCTGACTTGGCTGTCTTAACAGCAGTGTCGATGAGACCTTCTCGACCAGACATGGCATGGAAATAGTACTCGGCCGGCTTGATACCCGTCAAGAACCGACCCATCACGTACCCGCCAGCAGTGGGATGCGTCTCGAAGGCCCTATACAGGGGTAGAGTCTTTCCGCTAACCATGACCGGAACACGTCGGCCTTCCAAAACTTGCTGCCCAAGATTGCAGGAAATAAGGTTGGCATTGACACCGGAACCTTTCGCTCCAGAAGTTGTCATAGCCTGCATCTGGTTGCGTGGAAACGGCTTCCTCAGGCCCTTCGGCAGCACTTTCGCAACAGCGTCCGTAATAGTTTTTGTACTCGCGTTGTAAAGCTGATCGAGAGTGTTGAGCTGGTCATCGTTACGCAGGACGTCTTCTAGTCGATTAATGAGGTCTTTGCTGCCCTGCTTCGTCTTCTCCTGGTTCAGCTGAACATAGTTGACAGAGACTTCGTGCCCGACGCGAGGAGCCGCAGTCAATGCTTGCATTCTCGTGTCGTTTCCTTCAGGTGTCAGGTACAGATCGTCCATACCGCAGCTCCATGCTCTTTCATTGAGATATCTTGTGAGAAGGCGACCGATTATACCGAGGAGTTGACCAGCCATAGTCGGGCCGTACAGCTCGTAGCACGAGTGAACGAGACCGCCTGCGGCAGGACCGAGCTGGGCTTTGTCGAGGATACCGCACAAGTGCTCTCCGTCCTTGAAAATCACTACCTGCTCAGTATCACGATGCGCAACCATATCTGGCGTCACCTCCCAGTTCTTCTGATCGGCTGGCTGCAGCGTCCTCTCTCCCCATCTACTGTCGGCGGTCTGCGACTGGCCGGTCAAATTGATGCCATGTAGTTTCTGCGGAGTGATGTTCTTCAGTACAGTAGAAATGACTTGCTTGCCAGTCCACAGAGGTCTGGGCTTGAGGATTGCCGGAGGTAGCGTCTGGATCCTGTCGTGCTCAATATGACCTTGCTCGGGCCGGATGCAATTGTACAACAATTCCTGATACTGCTCCCGATCGAAGAAGACATCTCTGCTTGTAAACTGCACACCCATGGAGATGTGGTCCTGGATTAGACCACGCAGGGGCTTGCCAGCGGTCGCTGAAAGGTACTGATTGTCGGTGTTAGCGATGTTGAAGGCTTCTGCGCGCGCCATCTCGTTCTGGGGAAAATGCATATTCATTTCGTCACCGTCGAAGTCGGCATTGTACGTGTTGCAGTTTGCATAGTGCATGCGAATAGTCTTTTCGTTCTGCAGAACTCGTGCTTTGTGCGCCATCATGGAAGGTTTGTGCAAAGTCGGTTGTCGATTCATGATCACCACATCACCCGAAACCAGGTTGCGATAGACCTTTTTGCAAGACTCTCCTCTTGTACCGCTGCTGGGCGTCATCAATTGCTTTGCGAGAGCTTGCCGCTGCTCTTTAGACTTGCGCTTGAGGCTCATTACCTGGCCGTTCTCATTCTCAATGGCTGTTGCACCAGGATATTTCTCCATACCATTAACGACCAATCTGCTCAAGTACTCGAAGTTGGTAGTATTGACTGGTTCTGAGTATGTAAGCTTTCGTGCAAAGACCAGGGGAACACCAATTTCGCTAGTCTCGATATTCGGGTCAGGAGAGATAACCGATCTTGCAGCAAAGTTGACACGCTTGCCCATCATGTTCATACGGAAAAGACCTTCCTTCTTTTCCAGCACCTGCTTGATACCTTGATCTCTCTGGGGACCGGAAGGGGCTGGCGGGTTGTCTATCAGCTCGTTGACTGTCTCTTGCAAAGCAATACCAGCCTGCATCAGCTGAGCATGTGTTGGCTTTTTCGGGTCGGTGTCATCTTTTCTCGAAGCCTTCATCATGGTCTTGAGCGTATTAGCGGCGTTGATGGCGCGGTTGAGCGGGCCGTTCATTTGAGCTTCCATCATCTGGTTGGCGCCTTGTCTTGCTAGAGGCCTGAATCTGTTGGGAGTCACTAGCACATTGGTCATGAAGAACATGTCTGCGGATACAGGCACTCTCTTCCGGCCAGGTGATGGCGCAAACAGCAGACTCACGACTTTCTGCTCACGTTCAACCAGCAGAGTCAAGGCAGCATGAACCTCGGCAGGAGTCATATAGGCCTGTGTATCAAAACCACCTTCCAACTCGACCTCTTTCGCAGAAGCAGCCGTATCGAGGGCGTTCCGCAGAGCGATCTCTTCCTCCGCCCCATGTGTGGCGTCTGTCATTTCGACGTTCTTGTCTCCATTGACCAGTGGCTTCTGAGCTAATTCCTTCTGCTTTCTCGAGTTCATCAGGAAGATGAGGGGATTCGGCGCTTTGCGATCGAGTACTCGCATTTCTTCTCTGGCCTTTTGTGGCAGTGGCAGTCGAAAGATCTTGATGGCTCGATCCTTGCGGTATGATGGTGATATGCCCTTGCAATTAGCGCACTTTTTGACTAGAGCGACCTCCTGTAAGAAGCTGAGAATGACCTTCTTCCGCTCCTGGATAGCGACCGGGTTTCGTGCCAGAGGAGTGAAGGTGTGGGGATTCTTCGAAGCTCTCTTCATGCTCTTCCGCACAAAGCGTTCTCTCCTCTCCATGAGGTCTTCCAGATCCTCCTCTGATTCTCCCGCCTCTTCGTCGTTGGACCTCTTGCGTTTCGAGCCCAGCTTGAACCTCTGGAGGACGGTGTACTCCTCCACCAGACCGTGCTCCAGTAGGCGCAACTGGCATATGGTCATGTTGAGCTTGTTCTCGGGTATTCGGAAACGATGGCAGTATACACATTTCGAACGTAGTAGTCGTAGGGTGGTATCGATATATTGAGGGTGGTAGCATTGTGTAGGCAGATCGATATGGCCGCAGTGGCCGGGGCAATGAACAGTAGTCATGCGACATGTTGAGCAGCTGGCATCTAAGACGTTAATAGCACCCAGTGCCAGATCATGAACCCCGCCAGGCATAGGGCCGAACATGGAGTCGAGGGAAGGTGTGACATGAATGCGCTTGACACTCAGTTTCTTGATGTCTTCGCTGGTGAGCCGACCGAATTCAATGCCGCTCGGGGCGGAGGGGATAGGGTTTGCGAACGCCATGGTCGCTCGAGGTTCGTACTACAGCCACCTCTGGGTGCTTGTCGGCGAAGTCAGAGCTTCTGAATGAGCTTGATCTTCTGCCACGACTCGCTCGATCTCGAGAAAAAAGTTTGGAATCGCGGTGGATAAACCTCGGTACATGGCCGCTAATCGATAGCACATGTCAAGGAAGGTCGGGCGGCAACTGCAATCGCGCCCGACAAGGCTATGTTTCAGCGGCGCGCCGAAGCAACTTGGGGGCTTCAAGTTGGGCTCAGATGTGCCCCGCAGGCAGCGTCATTTGCCTGCTTGTAACGTTAGAGCATCCCTGTTCGCAATAAGGACCATTATGCTAGACCTTCAAGACGTCCAGGTACTAGAATTGCTTGAACAGATATTTGAGGAGCACTACTACGAGGTCGTCGGCCTGTCGATACTACTACTCACAGCCATCTTCCTTCGTCTCTGCTCCAACCGCGTGCCAGCCGGCAAACAAGTCAGGATGCCAGCCGCATCACCGGCAACAGTATGTCCAAGCATGACCGCAGCCTCACTCGTCGGACAAGAGACCCTAACGAAGGCCCCAGGTTAAGCTGAAATCGACCTTACGGCTACTCATACCCCGCCTCCGAAATGCCCAGAAGAAAGACACTGCCATATCCATGGCCGACCGGCGCGAAATGGCTGAGCTTTTGCGACAGAACAGGGAAGCATCAGCACGTATAAGGACGGAGAACATCATCGTAAGGCGGCCCTGTATGTCCCAGTGCTGGTCCAGTATAGCTGACATTCTCCCAGGCAACCGACATCACAGTTGAGGTACGTACCGGGTCTGAGGCTCAACCGCATATTCATTCGCTGACTTGTGACCAAGCTGCTGGAAATCCTCGAGCTTTACGCAGAACTCCTTCTAGCCCGAGCTGGCCTACTCGACGTGCGCGACAAAAACATCAAGGATGGGTTGGGAGACACAGAGGGGACGGGTTTAGAAGAGGCAGCAGCAGCTATCATGTTCGCTGCACCGCGGATTCCTCGTGACGTGAGGGAGTTGGCCATAGTAAGGTCATTGCTAATCGACAGATTCGGGAAAGAGTTCGCTTTGGACGCTCAGGAAAACAAAAGTGGAATCGTACCGAAAAGAGTAACAGACAAATTATCACTTGAGCCACCGAAGCCCGAGTTGGTACAAGCCTACTTAGTCGAGATTGCGCGCACCTACGGAGTCGACTGGCCACCTCATCGAGAAGAGTTGCAGCAGGCACAAGATGAGGTGGACAATGAGGATGACGACGACAGCGACGGAGGTGCGAAGGAACAACCAATAATGGCTGATGGCGCGGCCCCTGCAACACCAAGAGCCAACGCGAAGGACCTGAACATCGGACCTTTACCGCCGAAAGGTCAGCCGAATGTGGAAGGAAGCAAGAGTCCGGTGAGTGTGGCGCCGCCGAAGGGAACGTCTGAGAATCCAAGCCCACGCGTAAGATTACCAGGCGGTGCATCTGTGAAGCCGCAAGAAGCGAAGAAGAAAGAAATTGCTGGTGGATTGGGTGCGCCGCCAACTGTGGACGACCTGGCCAAGAGGTTTCGGGACCTGAAAAGGTGACGAGGACAACGAAACATGTCATGACTGATTTGACAAGATCGTAATGGCGTCCGTGGCTTTGACATTGACATTGACATTGCAGTCTTGAATCATGCTTTCACTTTATTCACTATGTCCAGACAACTCAGCATTGCACAGGCTGCTGCCAGATTCCTGCGCTTAGCCCGCCGCTCATCTTCCAATGGTAGTGTTCTTCCTGATCACTATGTCAAGAATGAGTTTCCGCCAAGCCCGACAGACGAGCATCGCGTCGAAGACTGAGAAGTCGAAGTCTTCTCTGTTACAGTAGGTGATCCACCTCACATGGTGCACATCAGATCGCTCGACGAATCTGACAGCAAGTGCTCGGGATCACTATAGAGAACGTTGAGGTATTGGAAACCCATTCGAGGAATCTCTGGTGGCAGGGAGATGATGCTGCTCATGGTGGTCTTCGGAATCTGCAAGGCGTCGTGGCAACTACCAAAGTAGTAGGGCAAAGATTTGCTTTTGAAAGGATTATTCTGGAGAGACGGGTTGTGACTTGGCTTTTCTTGCAACTCAAGAGAGCTCTGATCAGATGTTGAGTGCGAAAACATTACACAAGGACATAGCAGACGAATGCGCAGGAAGAAATGTCTTTTGGCTCGAAGAAAAGATCTCCGTAAGTCAGGGAAAGTCTGCAACAGACAGATTCCAACAGAAGTTGCCATCAAAGGAAAGAAGAAGTGAACGGCGGTGCAAGGCTTCTCTCCGGCCATAAGCGCGGTAGATATTTGGCCTACCTGAGCAGCCCTACAACGCTCACGAGCACTTTACTATTGCTGATCCTTCTCCGCCCCGTGAATCACCTCCTTCAAACTATTGGCGCTCACTTCCAGGTTCTTCCTCTCCTCATCGTTCAGGTTGACCGGAATTGACCGCACAATACCCTCCCGCCCAATGACAGCCGGCATACTCAAGCACAGCCCAAGATCCTCCTGCCAGTGGCTGACCGGCCTGATATTCCTCTGATCAAACAGGATACTCTTGCAAATACTAGCCGTGACCCCACCGATACCATACGCCGTCGCGCCCTTTGATGCGCTAATCGCGGCTGCCTTCTGCTTCGTCTCATCCGCGATCGCCTTCTTATCGATTTCGTTCTCAGTGAAAACTTGATCAAGCGGCACACCGCCAATACTAGCGTGCGACCAAGCCACCAGCTGGCTGTCTCCATGCTCACCGAGCACATACGCATCAATGCTGCTAGCCGCGACACCGCTCCGCTGCGCCAAAATCCCCCTCAATCTCGCCGAGTCAAGAAACGTGCCACTCCCGAAAACCTGTGCCTTGGGCAACCCGGAAAACTTCTGCGCGAAGTACGTCAGCACATCCACCGGGTTCGCAACAAGCAGTAATATCGCGTCCTCGCGAATTGGCTTCGCGTCCTCAATCGCCTTCGACAGGATCTTCAGATTCCGCCCGATCAGATCCGTGCGGCTCTCGCCCTTCTTCTGCGCTGCACCCGCCGTCATCACGATGATGTCGCATTGCCCGGCTTCCTTGTGCTCGGCCGCCCGCACGCGCGTCGCCGTGTTGCCGTGGTATGTTGCGTCGCTGAGGTCTTGGGCTTGGGCGTCGCGGACCTCGGTCTTGGGGTCGATGAGGAGGATGTCGCCGGCTATGGGGTTGAGGATTAGGCTGTAGGCTATTGTTGAGCCTACTTCGCCGGCGCCGACGACAGCGATTTTGGATGTTAGCGCTGCTTTTCCGTGCATTGTTGCGGAGGTGTGGAAGGTGCGGTGTAGGCTAGATCGGAATGTGGGTTGACTGGGTGCTCTTTGCCCGCGGTAATTATGATGTGTGAATCTTTGTTGTAACGGTGAGACAAGACCTGTTTGTGTTGGGCTTTTTCGCGGCGGAGCGGTAGTGCTGCTGTATGATGCTGTTTGACGTCTAGGCACGTCATCATGATGTAGATTGGTAGACGGAAGCTTGAACCATAGTGATGGTGGAAAGCGTTTGAGGACCGATGTGGTCCCAGTGTGACTGTGGAAGCAGGTCCCGCTCACTGATGCTCCTCTAGCGAACAGCCTCGCGCTGGTCCTTCCGCTATGAATTGACATGTCGCAAGCTGAGGTGATGCGCTGTAGATTCAAGACTTATATAAGTCGAAATTCATCACGAGCCATACTAGCAAGAAACGTATCTAGTTTTGAGGTGCAAGGTATATGTGAAAGCTACTCAAGATGAACAACGTGCGAATGACGCAACAGCAACAAGCAAGAGGACCTCCGCCAGCTCCGCCCTGGACGTGCTATGCGTATGAAATGATGTCATTCCGCCTACCGAGCACTTGTATTACTGGAAAAAGGTTCCTCAATGGGGCAGCTCGCCAAGGTTAGCTTCAGCTTGGTAGGAAGCTAAGGATAGATTGATACAGAAGATAGATGACACGTAAAATCCTCTTTCGGTGTCGTACTGCCTTGACCTGTAGACCCGCCTCATTCACGAACCCATGGTCTGAGTTGAAAGGTTATCATTCGGGGTCCAAACGAGAACTGCGCCACGACAGCCTTCTAGCCCCCCGTCGTAGTACCCGGTATCCCTCTTCCTTGACACCATCCTTGAAATCTCTTGTCCGCTGCAAATAACTTTTTCAAGAGCCAACACTTCTCCGATCTGGGTCCACATGTCTGGCCAAGCGCCCGTATAACTGTCTATCAGATGGTCGACAACGATGTCCCGCCAGCCTTGACAGACATCCACAGCGTCATAGATTGAGAAGTCGCACTGGTCGTGAGAAAAGAGTAAGTACCACCATGCTACAGCTCCACGGTGCTCCGGACTGAAAGCCAAGCGGTTGAGCAAGCGAGCGACGATATCTGGTCTCGGCTCAGAGTCGTCGAAATGTTCGAAGATGATGCGCAGGACCTCTGGAGGCGGTGCAGTCATGCTGGCCCGTAGTGTGGTAATGTTTGCTATGCTCGGGTGGTGATGCGTGATGTGCACGCTGACGTAGTCGAGTAGAAGGAAATGGTTTATCCTTCGAGTACCAGAACAATGTCAAAGCTTAAATAAATGGTGCCGGGCTAATTAGATGAATTGTGAATATCGCGATAATGGTGGGTAGATATGGAAAGGTTGCGATCACTGCAGATGTGGAAAGGTGACAGAAAAGCTTTATGCTGTATATGTGGTAGTCGTGAACTCGAACCTGGTCGGCAGGCGAAGGTGCGCTTCTGACCTCATATTCATCTATCTCTTGCTCTCGCCCACTCCATCAGGCGTAATTGAAGTTGTTCCTGCACAACGGGCAACTGCTCGAATTCGAGCTCTTGAACCACCTAAACAGACAAACCCCGTGGAACATATTCTTGCAAGTTCCACACTTCTTGCTCGGCGTCTGCATATCTGTCCCAATGATGCTATAACAGATAGCACACTCGCTTTGTCCCTTCAATGCACCTTGCACATTCCGTCTAAATGCGATCAGACCTTCTATTATGCTGCCAGAGCTGAAAATGATTATTTGAAACGTTCGAAGCCAGGACTGCCAGTTCTTCTCCGAGACGCCCACGCGATTGCGCGAAGTGACAACAGGTGATTCAAGAGGATAGGCGGAGGGTAAAGATATGGAGAGGGATATCGGAGGAGATTCAGGGTCGACTTGAATGGATGCAACTACTTCAGAGCCACGAGGCGACGCTTTGATTTCAACGGGTCGATCGTCGGTGTCTTGGGAAGAGGACCACTTGGTCACTGTGTCAAGGGATGACGATACGATAAGCGGTGTCATGTTCTTCTGGGTCCAGCTCTCTAGTGGTGTCTTGATTCTGTTCTTCTGCTGCAAGAACCAGTCTTTGACCAGGCTTGGTATGTATGAGAGGGTGAGGTAGTACAGATGCACACTCAGCCATTGCACATCGTGCTCGTACGACTCTGACAGGTCCAGGTCATAGTCCGTAATGTCCAGCTTAGAAGCATCAAGTGGTCGGCCAGAAGTGATTCGCAGCTTCTCCATCAAGAAATCCAACAAGTCATCAGCGCGGCCACTTGCCTTGAGGCTGCCGGTATAGATTTCTCGTAGCTTGTGCGACGCCTTGGGATAATGGTCGAAAACAATCTTCCAACTAAGCAGGTAACGCTGAGGATCTGCCGTGTCTGCGATCAGCTGCAGAAGCTCGTCGGGTAATTGGGCAACTTTCTGGTCAAGAGCTAGATCTACTGACAGCTGCTCTTGCTTCTGAGGTATTGTCCTGTGGAGAACATCGTATGCTGCTCTCCTCACAGCTGGCAGTCCCGAGCCCAACAAAGCGAACAGATCGATGCTATCCGGCACGTCGATACCAGCCATTTGTCGGCGCAGTAGCTCCGCGGTGATCAACCGTGGCGTATCAGTCTCTACCAACGTACTGCTGAGAGCCTGCAGACAATGTGACATCCCAGCATCGATGCTAGACTTGTTGTTTGATACTGCTTCCTGAAGGTCGTCGTTGACCTCTTCTGTTTTCAAAGCTCTCTGCAACTGTGTATACACGAGAAGTGAAGAATGCAGGATAGCGACATCGTCACTAGCCAAGAATTCCCAGAGGTCGACTAGAGATGATATTAGGGTCTCCCAGTGTTCGCCGTAGATTTCGTGAACGAAGGGTATGACCTGCGATACGAGCACAAAGCATTCCGAAAGCATCTGCGGCCCGTCTGCCTCATCTTTGAGGTACTTGGCAATGTTCTTGAACAGAAAGACGAGACGCTGCTGTTGTACCTTCTCAAGCACCGTCGAATCTGCTCGGAGGAGGATGTTGAGCTGCACCAGGCGTGTGAAATGTGATGGAGCCTGCGTGATGTCTGAGATCAGCTCATTGACGGTCTTGACTCCTGCTTGTGTCGTTAGGAGAGATTCGCCAGTTGCAGCTAACAGTGCCGAGCTTTGCAGAATATTATCAGATTTGTAGATTGTCCGCAGCTCTTGCTCGTATTCATGCGTGACCGCTTTCGGCTGACGGTCAACGAGGTTACCAACAATGCTGAGGAACGCCAAAGTTTCGAGATAGTGTTCCCTATTAGTACCCTCAATCTGATGTCCTCTCGACAGCCAGGATTGCACGAACTTCTCGTTATCTTGCAACGCTTCAAGGAGTTGAGAGCCTTCGGAGAGCACATCGCCAGCAGCACTGAGCACTTCATCGGTGGAGCCGATCCATACGGTATTTGCTGCATCCAAGGTAACTTTCTCGTTAATCAGTTGTAATGCGATTGGCAGGTACTGGTGAAGGGCATCTGCTCGCGATCCAGAAGCTGATGCCAGTTTATCCTTGTTGGCGATAAAGACCTTCGTTACAAAGAACGTGATCCTGAACAAAAGTGAGAAGTCCTCAGAATCTCGCACAACACCAGTGTCTGACTTTGGAGTAGAACTGACGGACCAAACAGCTCCATGGAGTGGATTTGTGATGGCTAGGCTGGACGGTACCGGGGAACTGAAATGTGGCATCAGTGCTTGTTGCCAGTCTTGTTGGTCTGGGAGTAGCTCTTGTGCTTCAACAGCAACGATGCTCCTAAGACCGAGCTCAGTAAGAGTCAAGACTGAAAGTGTGTCACCTTGTCCGCTTATTTGTTGCCTGACGATGGGTAATGAGCTCGAGGCCATGTCACCGCGCGCATTGAGTGCCGCGATTGAAGCTTGGGCTCTGTCGGACAGGGCGGGGTTAGTTGAGTCAGCTAGCAAAAAAAGCTTGGACGATAGTTGCGGTGCAAAATCTGAGGTCGACAGATCCCTAGCGATGGCGTGTTGAGAAAGGATAGTTTCCAGCATAATAAGAGCACTCATCTGGTCATCTGGTGCGCTGAGATTGCTAGTCATTCGAGCCAAGATCTCGCGCTTGAGACTATGACTCTGGAGACTCGGGTTCGCAAGCGCTGAGATCGCATAAGCGCGATTTGTCTCAGTCTCAAAGTTGTCAATCTTCTCGAGGATCGTCTTCTGGAGGTCCTGACCTTCCAGGTGTGATGGTCGACAGTTCCGAAGGAAGGACTCGGTGCCACGGACCATATTAGCTGACTGAGATGGTGATTGCAGCAGAGCAAAACCGACAGGCTTGTTCAGATGCAGTGCAATCGCGACCAGCTGTTCGGCAGAAGGACTATCGAGAAGCTTTGGAAGGTCGTCCCCGGCAAATTGATCCAGAACGGCGTCCTGAGTGTAGCCTTTTAACACGATCTCATCGACAACGCTTGCAGCACCGTACGGTTTCCCGTTCCTTGACTTCAACAGATCCAACGCTGCGTGCAATAGAGTAATGTTGAAATCTTGTGTTTCTGGCTCCGTGCCGGCGGCGCTTTGTAGACCCAGGAGACGTTTGCCCTGAGCAGCAACAGCGTCCTGCGACGCTCGAAACTCCTTCGCCGTCTCGGGCAGGGACAATCTCATTCTCTCGATTGTGTTATCCGTCGCTGACGTCCATGCCTTCTCGTAGATGCCGTTGCTTTCGCTTAGTATGGCCTCAGCAGCAGCCGCCGCAGTTTTCTCAGCTCGGCCGCCAATCTTCCATTTCTCATCTGTAGACCTGCTAACGTAGCTCAGGATGATCGGTATCATGTTCTGCTCGACAAACGAGTCGCGTTTGTCCTCTGAAGGAATCTGATCGCACAGCCATGAGCACAACTCCACATAGCTGTGCCAGGCGGCATCGATGTGTATCCTTTCAGAAAGCACGCCGGATCGATAGGCTTCGGCCAATGCATGGACGTCTTCAGTGCTGTTCATCCAAGTCTCCGATGGGATCAACTGCACAAGTCGAACAAGTAAGGCCCAGACTTCCTGCGGGCCGTTCTGAGCACCATGGCGCAAGTATTGCAGCAACCTCTTGGACGCTGCGGTCTTTGCGGTGTAGTCGGATGTCCATATCGTCGGTCGTGCTTCTGTCAACTTGCATAGTGCTTGGACATACGCCCTGGAAGACCCAGTCTGGCTCTTGTTCAGGGACTTGTAGAGAAAGCTGGTGCTCAGAACGGTCCAGTCCAAGCCCTGAATATCCCGGGAAAGTGCTGTCCGTAGCAGATTGCACACGGCATTCCTCAAATAGGAATCTTCGTGGTGGGCAAAATCCCAAAGCTTCTTCTCTTGCAGGATCTCAACGTTGTCTAGTCCGTCGGTAATCAGCTGAGTCAGGAGACGCAGGCCAGTGCCAACCACCCGCACGTACTTCTGCTCGGCTTCGTCAGGACTGGTGGTTCGTTCGTCGCTGAGGGTGGTAGATGTCTGTTGTAGTAGAGCATCTTCGATCCGTTCGCAGATGGAGTCCTTGTACAGTTTCCATAGAACGGCCCTCTTCTCCGGGGTAGCGAAGGACTTATCAAGCGCATCGGAGGCAGCTCTGGCAACAGACTTGTCGCTATCAAACGTGCCAGCCAGCCACGAGGGTATGATCTTCGGCAGCAACGGTGCTATTCTCTTCCCAGCAACAGCTGTGAGCTCTCCTTGCAGAGTGTGCGCATTCCTCCGGACGATTTGAGAGTTGTCGATTGAGGTTCGTGGATAGAGGTCGGCCCATGCTGTCAGCACAGGAGTATCTGCATTATTTTTCAGACTGTCTAGGAGCTCATCGAGAGCCTTTGCTTTCGTGGTACTATCCTTTTTGCTCAGATTCTTCAAGGAAACGACGACACTCGGTTCGGAAATGTGGGATAGATCAGGCTGTTCGGCGACGTATGCGAGAGGTGATGCTGAGGTCTGGAAAGATCCAAACCCTCCAAAATTCGAAGCTGCCCGCGCGCTCGATGCTTGCGACTTGAACTTCCTGCTCATTGCGATCCAAATTCCAGGAAGATCACACAGCACAGGGCACTAAAGTGACTCTCTTTGCCTGCCAGAAGTGCTCAGAAATCGCATCTTGCTGAAAATCAATACGATGACGTACAGGCGGCAGCCCCACTAACATTAAGCCACTCCTGCCAAAACGCGCCAGCCGTGCCATTTGTTCGCTTTCACGCGTTGACTGTTGACTGCAGCGGACTTGGAACAGCGGCCGATTTCATCTACCAGCTTCAAACTTCCAGAGCTGTCGACAAGATGAAGTTCATGATCGATGACTTGGAGGTCCTCTGGCCGTACCCTCGCGTGTACCCAGAGCAGTATGCCTACATGACCGATCTCAAGCGGACGCTGGACAGTGGCGGTCACTGCGTCCTCGAGATGCCTTCAGGAACCGGCAAGACAATCTCGCTGCTGGCTTTGATCGTGTCATATCAGATGTACATGCCGGAGAAGCGGAAACTGATCTACTGCTCCCGTACCATGTCCGAGATCGAGAAAGCTCTGGCCGAACTCAAGGCACTGATGAAATATCGGACAAAAGAGCTAGGCTACACCGAAGAGTTTCGAGGTCTTGGTCTCACCTCGCGAAAGAACCTGTGTCTACATCCGTCGGTCAAGCGAGAGAAGAGTGGTGCAGTCGTCGATGCTCGATGTCGAAGTCTGACCGCCGGCTTCGTCAAAGAAAAGAAAGAGCGAGGTGAAGATGTAGATGTGTGTATCTATCATGACAATCTCGATTTACTTGATCCTTCCAACCTCGTTCCTCCTGGTGTCTTCACTTTGGACAATCTCCTCCAGTACGGCGAAGCTCACAAACAATGTCCTTATTTCTCTGCTCGAAGAATGATGCCATGGTGCAACGTTATCATCTATTCCTATCACTACCTCCTCGACCCCAAGATTGCAGATCGTGTTTCGAAAGAACTCTCAAAGGACTGTATAGTCGTCTTCGACGAAGCTCACAACATAGACAATGTCTGCATCGAATCATTATCAATCGACCTCACAGAAGACTCACTCCGGAAAGCGACCAGAGGGGCGGCCAATCTGGAGAGGAAGATTGATGAGATGAAGGTGAATGACGAGCAGAAGCTGCAAGATGAATACCAAAAACTCGTCCAGGGCCTACAGAGTGCAGACGAGGCCCGCGCAGAAGAAGCCTTCATGTCCAACCCTGTCCTGCCCGACGACCTCCTAAAGGAAGCCGTACCAGGCAATATCAGAAGAGCCGAACATTTTGTCGCCTTCCTAAAACGCTTCATCGAATACCTCAAGACAAGAATGAAAGTTCTCCATGTCATTCAAGAGACACCTCCGTCCTTCCTCAGCCACTTGAAAGAATACACCTTCATTGAGCGGAAACCACTGCGCTTCTGTGCTGAGAGACTTACCTCATTAGTGCGTACCCTCGAGCTCACAAACATTGAAGACTACCAACCCCTGCAAGAAGTAGCCACATTCGCCACCCTGTTGGCGACCTACGACACCGGCTTCCTCTTAATTCTCGAACCCTACGAAACAGAAACAGCACAGGTCCCAAACCCCATCCTGCATCTGACCTGCCTCGATGCCGCCATAGCCATAAAGCCTGTCTTCGAGCGCTTTTCCTCCGTCGTCATTACCTCAGGTACCATCTCGCCGCTAGAGATGTACCCTAAGATGCTCGCCTTCGACGCCGTCGTACAAGAATCGTATCAGATGTCCTTGAGCCGCAAGTCGTTTCTGCCGCTCATCGTGACGAAAGGAAGCGATCAACAGAGTATCACCTCCGGCTTCCAGGTCCGAAGCGATCCCAATGTGGTCCGGAACTACGGCAACCTCCTGTACGAATTCGCAAAGATTACACCCGATGGACTCGTTGTCTTCTTCCCGAGTTACTTGTACATGGAGATGATCATCTCCATGTGGCAAGCTATGGGCGTGCTGGATCGAATATGGCAGTACAAGCTTCTCTTGGTCGAAACGCCCGATGCACAGGAGACGAGTTTGGCGCTTGAGACTTACCGAACGGCATGCGAGAACGGAAAGGGCGCGTGCTTGCTGTGTGTCGCGAGAGGGAAGGTTTCCGAGGGGATTGATTTTGACCATCATTTTGGTAGGACGGTGTTGTGTATGGGTGCTCCGTTCCAATATACAGAATCGCGGATATTGAAGGCGAGGCTGGAGTTTCTGAGGGAGAATTATCATATTAAAGAGCAGGACTTTCTGAGTTTCGACGCCATGCGACACGCTGCGCAATGCCTGGGACGGGTGTTGCGAGGAAAAGACGACTATGGAGTCATGGTGTTAGCAGACAGGAGGTTTCAGAAGAAGAGGGGTCAGCTGCCGAAGTGGATCGGAAATATGATTCCCGATAGTCAGACTGCGCTGTCGACCGATGCGGCGGTGGGAATGGCGAAGAAGTTCTTGAGGGATGTGGCGCAGCCACTCAACATGGTATGGAATGAAAGGGAAGCCAAGACGGAAAAAGACTTGTTAGCGAAGGATTCGTGGTCGCCGAAGGATCTTGCGCTGCACCAGAAGTTCATGAAGATGAAGAAGGCGGAGGGTGGCGGGGACGAAGGGAGGGAGATCATGGGTGCAATGGATTATCTGCCGACTGAGAGGTACGTCGAGGTGGAAGGTATATCAGGTGGGCCAGTGCGGCATATCGAAACGAACGGTCATGTTCAGGAGGGGACGATTGGCGATGACTTTGACGAAGAGGGGTTTGATGATGCTGCTCTGTTGGAGGCGGCGGAGAATGGTATGGATCTGGGCTGAGCATGAAGCGTATCTGGGAGACAACCTTGGGATGACACAGTCTGGCACTGGTTGTTTGGGGCAACATATGTCAGCGGTGACTTAGGCGCTCTAGTTGTTAAAATGCTTGCCAAGGTACCGTTTGCAGCGAACAATCGTTTTCATCTTCGATACAAACCTCTCGGCGTATGGGGATGTCCGCTCGTCCCGATGTTCCTACTCAGCCGGGTATAGATGTATAATCTACGACTCTTCGAAACGGAAGCCTGCTGCATGGTCTCTTTCCTCCCACGTGCACCATATCCTCTGCTGCGGCCAAGGTCTTGCGATTTCCTCCAGTCCCTTCACACTTACAGGGGATTGCTTTCGCGACGGTTGGCAGGGTAATTGTTCCAGCGACGAGACCTTAGGATTGGTAGTGATGTGGTTGGCGTGACTTGGATGCCGGGTATCGATGGTTGGCTGCTCTTCTGTCACTCATGAGGGGAGCGCCGTGGGTCGCGTCGTCGTTAAAAATGGTGAAGCCAGCAGATAAACCTTTGATACTCTCATGTTCTTCGTCCGCCCAATGGCTTTCCGTCTGGTCTGCTTCCAGTACTATGCCATCTCGCACCAGGAGAGGTATTTGGTGATCCCTAAGTTGAAGTGTGTTGTCCTTCCCTTCTCGTTCGCTGTGTCCTGATGTATGTTCGACAAACGCATGTGTCAGTGGAACAGGCGACTCTGACCCCTTGCTCATTCAAGTTTATCTAGATGCTCCAGCCTCGTCAACACAACCTGCTTGCTCGTCTCCTCGATCTCGCCGGCCAGAAACACCTCGTCGAGGATAGCATAGACCTTGTAGAAATTAAAGACCAGATCCAGCTCGCAGACATTCCCAAAGAATTGGTCCAGGACCTCTACAAAGAAGTGTATTGCCTCTAGGTATGCCAGCTCATTGTCGTTGGCGTCGACGCACACACAGAAGAACAGGCCGGCGTAGCGTCTATAGACGATTTTGGTGGAGGAGAGGTTCTGTCGGACGAGATCTCGGGAGCCATGGGAAGAGGTACCGGAGGGGGCGGAGCGGAACTCGACAAAGTTGGATTGGTACTTTTGGTCGCGGGGTGCGATGAGACGGTGGACCTTGAGGGTGGTGTCAGAGAGGTTGTGGGTTGAAAGGGTGGAAATATGGTACCTCGCCTTTCAGTTTGACTTTCTCTGAGTACTGTGTCAGCAATATTCGTCCTGAAGCTGTTTTCCCTGAACGTACCCTCGTCCGTGTAGGGCGCATACCACTTGGCCAGTCGGGTCTTGCCCTGTCGGTTTTGGATGAGAATGAAAGACAGGACCATCTTGAAGGCGCCAGTAGTAGTTAGCGCGGTCCTGAAGGCATGCTAGGTAATCTGATCTGCTTCACACGCTGGTCATGTCGAAGCTGTCGTGGACTCAGTGGATCGATCATACGCGGTCACTCGGCACGGGCTGCAGTATGTTGCAAACCACGAGTACTAGTAAGCGAGGCTCCTGAGGCTTATCGATAAGCGGTGAAGTGCTTCCAGCTGCACAGCTTGAGTTGCTGGATGGAAGCTGCAACTCGAGCCATTTTGCTCGTCCCGCAGAGCATCGACCACGCCTGAACCAAGAGCTATCTCACGATCAAAGCCTGGCAGAACGCCGTTTCCTGATCATCGAATGGACGCGCATTGACCGAATCAGGACAATGTCCTCTCAAAACCTGATTGCATTCGGAGTCTTCAATTAGGCAGCGGAGCTGTGTGACGACAATTTTGATGGGATATTGCTACAAACCACCAGGCTCCTCGAGACACTGCTCGACTAGTATCTAGCTTGATGCTTATGGACCGTCTGCCACTTCGCGGATATCACACGCTTCCCCTTCCTCCATTGCATCCTCGTCTGTCATGTCTATCATGGTATACATCTGTGCTTCCACTAGGACTTGGTATTGCCCGCCATCCGGATCCGCTTCTAGGTCTATCCTCCGCATTTCTGGTACGACGACAAGGTCCAGCGCCGCTGCCTCAAACTTAGAGCACTCCATTCTAGGCCCGACCCATTTTCTGATCGCGCTGTCAACAGTCAAGGGTGTCCCGATGACGATCGGCGTATAACGCTTCCTCAGCATTGCCATGAAAGCTATCGCTGGCTTGACGACATCGACCTTCAATTCTTGAATAACCCTCTGGATGTCCTCGGCTTCCACATCTTCGCGCTTGAGCATTGGCAGCATCCAGGACATGATGCCTGAAATCACATCATCTGTCCTGCGCACCTTCTCGGTCCATTCAGGATCGAACAGACATTGCGCCGTGAATGATCTCCATTCGTGAATGATATCAGCTTCTGTCTAAGGTCAGTGAGGCTCCAAGTTCGGCATGAACACCTTACTCTGCATCGCGGCGACGCGTGATTCAAGCACCGACAATGCCTCGGCGATTTCCTCGTCCATCCAAAGGTCGAACACCTTCTGCGATCTGTTTGCGATTCCAAATACATCCTTCATCAACCATTCCCAGACACAGGCGATAAGTAGCCAGACATCATCTGTCGCGAAGTGGACATCGTTCCTCCGTGCTAAAGGAAAATGCCCGAATCGAACTTCGGCATCCTTGATCTTTAGGTCCCAGGCAGCAAGACACCAATACCGGACTGCGACATTCAGTTGGCGAAAAACGCCTATCACTTCCGATTCGTCTTCAATGGGGACATAGGTACGTCTTAGCCCACTCTGCTTTGCGAGCCTGTTGCCGTGAGCCGTCAGCTCGTCGATGGTGCTATTGAGCTTCTTTACCTGCTCTGTGAATTCGACTTCACGCTGGTCGTACCGATGAACTAGCTTTAGGTATTCGTACTCGAACTTGTCACATTTCTCGCTCAATTGCTGCTGGGCAGCCGCCTCAGACTGACTTCGGAAAGTCACTTGTTGGAATAGCTTCGACCAATGGCTTTGTTCGTTCCGCAGGTCTTGGTTTTCGGCTTTCATGCGATTTAGTGTTTTCGACTCTTCATGTTTGACGCCAATTTGAGCCTCATAATTTGCCTGCCATTGGTCACGTAAGTCTGTGCAATGAGCCATTTGGATCTCGGCCTTGGAAAGCATTTCTTCCAACTCGGCAATTCTTGCGTGGAGTTGTTTGATGCCCTCTTCGGTACCCCAGTGACTACCTTCGAGAGTCTCGATCTGGTGCGTTTGCCGTCGGTTCTGCTCATAGAGCTGTTTGACACGGCTTTCCAGCTCGGACCTCTTTGACGCCAGCCGAACATACGACTCTTCCGATACGTACCCTGGCGGTTGATCTGGGGAGTCCACATGCGCATTGCCCAGTACCGGTAACGTGCCTTTGTTTGGACAGGATTTGAGCTTGTCATGATTCGGGCTCTGCGTCCGCGCTTCGAGCTTGGGTGGTTCACGCCTTTGGCGATTATGGACGACCCCATCCGGGACTCTGGCTATTGGTTGGGCGTTCATATCAACTATGGCATGCGCAGAAAGAGAGTAGCATATTCGACAAAGGCTGAAAGCGTTCGCAGGAGGCAGTTAGATGATATTTCCAATCAAGGCCGGAAGCATATTATCCGCGGGGCTGATTTCACAGTGGTCTGCGAGTACGCCTGGACGAGTTTAGGATCCACCCTCGCATGCGCTAGCGACACCTATTTGCCTTGCGTCTACTGATGACTCCAATGTCGACTTACTCGAGCCACTCAAGTCACACTCATGTGGCATTACTAGCTGCAGCATCAACCAAATGTGTTTTGTCAGGATTGACATGTGCTCATGTCACCCAATCAGACTGCTTCTACCGGCCTATTTCGTTGCCTGATGCAGGTTTGGCTCATGCGCCCGACATACCAAAGCGGCCGGGAACAGGTCCCTAAGCTATATGCCTCGCTTGGAAGCTCAGGCTCCCCACAAGGCAGATACCCGGCCTAGGCATGGCACTTACTATATGTTCTAGGAGAAGCTCCTCCTGCTTAACACCCTAAGTCATTTCAGCGCGGGTGCTAAGTATACTGCGAGCTGCTACTTGATCAGACTTGTGCACGATGTCAATGGGCGTTGGCCTTCGAGGCTCTTATCCTCCGCCATACAACGGCATCCTGAGGTCGAAACTAACGTCACCAACACGATCGCCTCTTCCAGCCTACCAGAATGGCTACTTCGGAAGGAGTCTGGATGAGTCTGATTTTGCACAGTTAAACCGTGGCGTTGCTCCTGCATCGCGAGCAGGGTCTGTGCTGCGGACAAAACTAGTTGTCGGCATCGACTTCGGCACTACGTGCGTATCGCCTTTCCTCGTGGGAATCCATGGCTGATAGTCCAGGTTCTCCGGTGTTGCCTACTCGATTGTGCATCCTCACGATGACCCCAACGATGTCAATGTTCATACGATCCGCAACTGGGAAGGAGGTCTGCCAGGTAGGACTGTGTCCAACAAGGTCCCCACTATCATAGCTTTCGACACCGAGGATGACGACAAGCCGTACTGGGGCTTCGACATTCCACCACATCTGGAAGCGAAGACGGTCAAATTTGTGAAGCTCCTTCTCGAGCCCAACGCCGCTCGAAAGATTTCAAGCCTCAACGATGTGGTCGACCCAGAAGCGACCGGAGACCTCCTCCGAAAGCTGGAAATAGAGCCGGTCGAAGTTGCCACGGAATATATTAAGCTGCTTTGGGCTCATGCTAAACAGCAAATTATCAGGCATGTCACGCAGGCAACGTTCGATTTTGCGGAGAAGGTTGTCCTGTTTACCGTGCCTGCTGTCTGGTCAGACCGTGCCAAGCATAACACCTACATGATCGCTGTGGGAGCTGGCCTCGCTGACGACGATATCACGCTCGAAATGGTCAGTGAACCAGAAGCCGCGGCTATCGCTGTGCTCAAGGACCGCTCGCGTATGCGAAGCATCGCCAAGGAGGACGTCTTTGTGGTTGTCGATGCCGGTGGTGGCACTGTCGACCTTGCCAATTATCGTGTCACAAACGTGTCACCACTCTCTCTCGAAGAAGTCGTCGCTGGGGATGGTGATCTTTGTGGTGCTGCTTTTCTCGAAGTCAATTTCCGCCAACTGCTTCGAGAACATCTCGGTGAGGAGGTCATGCTGGATCTTGCTAGAGAACACGAAGACAGGATTGTTTGTGACTGGGAGGATTCGATTCGAGCGACATTCACCGGCGAAGACGATCGTCGCTACATGATTGTTACACCCGGCATACCAAATTCTGCATCAGACAAAATCAGGAGTGGCATGATGCATCTCAAAGCAGCAGATATCCTTCCAGTCTTTGACCCAGTGGTGATGCGGGTGGAAAAGCTAGTTGAAGAACAAATCCTGGCGCTCGCCAGTCATGGTCTTCGGCCCAAGGCTATCATCTTGGTCGGTGGTCTTGGATGCAATCGCTACCTCGCCAAGCAGCTCAAACGGAAATACACCACTGGGGAAGAGCTGCTTGGAAAGAAGCCCATCGAGGTCCAACAGCCAGATACAGCTTGGGAGTCAGTCGCCCATGGTGCGGTTCGTTGCGAAGTTCTTGGACTAGGTTCAATCGTCTCCCTGCGCATCGCTCGGTACAATGTCGGTTTCAGTCAACGGGTCAAATGGGAAGAGGGAAAGTACCCAGTGTCGATGAAGCTCGTCGATGAACATCTGGGCGGCTTTTGTGTCCATAAAGCGATCAAGTGGGCTCTTAAGCGCAACGACAAGATGGAGAACGACAAGAGTGTCAACCTCAGACAAATGTGCTACGTCTGGGAAAAGGACATTGACCAATTACTGTCCTCACGTTCTGAGAAAAAGAAAGAACAGATGTTCTACTACGAGTTCCTCGCAAGCCCCGAGGACAATGCACCGAGTTACCCCACTAAGCGTACCAGAGCATTTGCGTCGGTGAACTTCCCTTGGAATGTGGTGCGGTTCCCAAAGACATTGTTCAAACTGAAGGAGAGCCCGAGTGGAAGAAGATTCAGGGAGGTGGACTTTGAATTGCATATGCAGCATTCTATGGCGGGAATGAGGTTCAGCTATAGCATCAACCACATGTATGTAGGCGAGATACATAGTGTTGAGTTCGTGACTTTGCCAGACGAAGTTGAGCACGATGAGCTTATGAGCATCGTTGGGCCGAAACATGAGTAGCGATACGGATGGACGGCACTAGTAGATGCTGTGAGTAAAGCTCGCAGATTTATTCAAACATTGCTTTGCACAATTGTGTCCAGCCACTCCTGCCGCTATGCGACATCAATATCGTATTTTAAGACATGCTTAGCTCAAAGAAGCTCTAGATGCCACAGTCCTTCGTATTGAACAATGTAAAGAAGCATTGATCGACCAGAGGTGCCAACATTAATACTGGCAGGCCGTAAGTTATATGGGGTGAAGCTCAGCAGGTTCTTAGGCATGCGCGACCGCCGTGCGCCTGATGGCGTGATGATGGAATAGCCTCGGGAAGTCACCCCTAAGCAATTTTCGATCGGGACCTCGAATGGTCATCGCCAGCCCAGCAGCATAACGACAAATGTATGCAAGAGCACTTCGGACAAAGTGAACGACATATATTCCAACGGCTGATCTCCTAGTCACTGCAATGCCTTCAATAGACGCTGTAGACGATGCGCCTCTTCCCAGTCATCCTCAAACGACTCAAGCCACGTCCTTGACAACCAATGAGGAGCTGATCAACTCTCGCACTCTCACAATGAACGATCTCACATCTACACGTCCATAGCAGTCGAATTGACGTGCCTCGCGCGCCAGCAGAAACAATTTGCTCTTCGAGGGCAGTAGGAGAACGGGTTCAGGCGGCGCACGCACCCTAAACCAGGACCAACGCACGCCCTCGAGGATGCGGCGGATCGCAAGGCAAGAGAGTGAAGCAAAAGAGGCTGTGGTAGAAAAAGCCATGACGGCCGTCTGGGGCTCACGGATACATTGAGTCAGCTCCACGGAGATACCAATGGACCCATCGCATGCGTAGCTTAACAGTGCACGGCAGCATACCTTGACATCTGATGGAGCCATGATTCATCGGAGCACAGCAGCCTGGCCTCTGATGCCAGATCGACGTTCCGCACTGCGTTTAACAGCATTGACTTCGTGGGGAGACGGACATACTGGGAAACAACCTCTCTCTTGTGCGTGGCAATCTGAATGCGGAGAGCATGTTGGCTTCGATCATACCCGCGTAGCAGAAGTTGTATTGGGCATAGCAAGAGCGCAAGAAGAGCTCTAGAAACCACCCAGTGTAGAGACCGAGCCTGGAGTACTAAGTCGTCAACACTACGAGACGACACAACATCAGCGCCAGTATTGAGGCACACAAGACACTGGATATGAGCACTTAAGTGTCAATGATTCTCGGTCATTGCTGGCCGCTTTGACGGGGACATATGGCCCTCTCCACGCGAATGGCACTCGTCTGAGCACTTTGGCGAGCTCGGGCATTCTCTTGCGCCAGGTCGCGAATGTGTCTCCTTGGAGCTCCAATACGATGTAGGCATACGCATCTAATGCATACACCGAATATACGGCATTTGTCAGCGATGACACAGTTGATACGCATTTAGCAAGGACGTGGCTCTGCCAGAAACTGGAATTCCAATACCTTGAGCTGAGGAGATGCGATTGGCGGTTGGTACTCTGGTGCCTTGTTTAGACGTCTGTCCTTTGCCACAGAAGCCGCGTGAACCATGCAATGACCCCCATGCTCGGACTGCGAGCGCTGCTATTGGGGTGTACTATTCTAGCTTGGCAGCTCACCAGAACTGAAGCCGACAACAGGGTAAACGCCAATTGTGAACGTCCTCTGCGGACTAGTGCTCCAGTACAGGACTTCGATTGATCCCGGTTCCGGCATCAGAGACCCTAGTCTCGCGATTGTCATGGTTGCCTAGACCGTAGCATAGGGCTGAAACGACACGCGGCATGAATCAGGGCCGTTGTTTGCAGGCACTGGCAGACTGCCTCAGACTGTACGTCGCAAACAGATTTGTACTTCTGTATTGATGGTTGCGCGCAGTGAATTGATAGAGCTGTCAGCATTCGATTCCGAGTGAGAGATCGACATTTCAGGCAACCCGGACTTGACGACATCGCGAGCTTTTATCGTCCAATCATGGCTTCGTTAAACCATGACGCCTGTGGCAGACGTATGAGGCGCCCATGACTTCTCTGACTCGATTTAGGACTCACACGAACCAACAAGCCCCGTGCACAGGGTCGGGGGCGTCAATGACCTCATAAGGCACTTGTGAGCTCGTCGCAGCCAAGGAAGCGATCTATTCAAATTGTGTTGCTTGGGACTGCCTAGTAGGTGGCTATGCTGATGCCAAGATTGCTTTATGAGGCACAAGTCGTGGCACTAGCCCAGCCCTAGAAATGCGCTAGAACGACTTGAGCAACCGAGCACTGCTGCTTCAACGCGGGACTCGCAGTGGTATTGTTGCTCCGGCCCCGAAAACCAATATATCCGTCCAGTCCAGGTATCCTTGAACACAATGTGAGTTGATGACCATATACAAAGATGGCAAATTGGCCATCCACTATGGCCGTAGAAATGTCGATGAAAAGCGCTACGAGATGGGAACCCCAGCAGGAACACCAACACCACCACCTACATCCATGCCTCGCGCTGCAAAGGTCGGTCACAAGAAGTCAAGACTAGGTTGTCAGAGGTGTAAGGTGAGGAGGGTAAAGGTGAGCATTTCTGCTACGAATTGGACATTGTCCTGACGGACACAGTGCGACGAGCAGAAACCTATATGCGGAAGCTGCCAGAGACATGGTGCGGAATGCATTTACCTCGAAGTTCGAGCACATCTGTCCCCGGAAGATAGCATCGAGACTGTCCAACCTCGAAGACGGCGTTCTCAAGCGCGCAGCCAGTCGAGGCAGAGATCATCCCCAACAGCAGACATGTTCCCACGAGACCTCACAGAGCGCGATGACCCTGAAGTACCCGAATCGAAAGCGCGGAGAATGATGGAGTTGCGACTGATGCAGAATAACTTGCTGAACATGGTCCATGGTCCACCATCTTCGGCTCGAGGTATCGACGACTGGCTGCATTTGTGGCGGACTATGCCAGGGTTATCCTTGGAACATAACAACGTACTTTACGCTTCTTTCGCGTTGTCAGCAACCCACCTTCTCAGATCCAGCCCCGATGACGATGAGCTGTACGCTGCCAGGCAAAATTATTATGTGCTAGCTCTCAGAGAACAGCGGAAGGAATGCGCTCACCTCGATGCCAAGAATACCGAAGCAGTCTGCATGACCTCACTTCTCATTCTGCGAAACTCCTTTGCACTGATGCAGGAAAGGTCGCTGGATGAGTACAAGCCACCGATAGAATGGTTGAAGATGGGAAGGGGTGCAGCAGCGGTGATGTGGAAGGCGAGTGCTGCTGTCACGCCAGAGATACCCACCAGCTTCAAGTTCTTCCTCGAATCTTACCAACGTGTCTTGGCAGAGCAAACCGTCCAGCAAGGCCTTGACAGACCGTTCTCGCAAGTTTTCGCCGGGATAGTCGAGCAGAGACCTGATCTTGAGGATCAGCAGGCGTACCGAAAGACCATGTCATACATCAATTTTCTGCAGAAGGCAGTTGACAATGGCGAGCCGATATTCATTGTCTCAAGAATGCTACAGGCGTTCCCTATGATCGTACCATCGCATTTCATTGACATGGTTGAAGAACAAGATTCATACGCTTTGGTAGTTCTGGCTCATTACTTTGGAATTCCGGCGCAGATCGACGACGAGTTTTGGTGGTTGAAGGGAAGTGCACAATCGGCGGAGCGGACAGCTGTGAGAGAAATCAATGCTATCAATGCGCAGGTGCATGAGCAGTGCGGCTCGATGATGTCGTGGCCACTCATGAGAGCTGAGCGAGGGAATAGGTCATCATGATGAATGTGCGGAGCCTCGCGCTGGTCGTGAGAGATTCGGCTCTTATTTTCTGCTGCAATTGAGCGCGGCGTTGAAGGGACGGGATGTTCTGGCATGAACTGACGTTAGCTAGTTGATGTTCATTCGCTGCATCTGAGACGATGGCAGGACTCAGTAGCAACGAGAGCAAACAGCAATGCCACTCATTGTATTTCTCACTCGCCTCTCCAACACTCTTTGGTTAGCATTTCTGTTGCTTCAGTCCTCCTCGATACTGGATGGGCCACTGACCACGTTGTTCACTGCTGATGATTTCGCCGCAGAACGAATCTTCTGATTGGCGCTAAGATCAGCCTTCTCCACATTGACGCTTTGGTCAGCAAGCACGACCATGCTGGCGAGAAAAAGTTCGAACAGTCTTCCCATACTTTATGCTTTCACGCTGTGACACATACCCGTGCTGCGAATAGTTGTGAGCAGGTGGTTGATGATCCCGATGGAAGTCTTCACTCGGGGCACTCAGAGCGTTGGCAGAACTCACACGCGGAGAGACGCCGCTCGCATTTGTTTCCCAATCGAGCTTGGATCTGCTCTCCGCTGTGTGGGTGCCTGTGGAGGTGGCTATTCTTGTCCACTACTAAACATTCTTGGCACAGGCTTGCGAGCAGCCCTGCTGCAACCCTGGGAATGAAATTTCGGTGAAATGAGATTAGTTAAGATGCTGTACGGTAAGGACCATCCGTGCAGATTTGTGGCTGCTAGCTCGGATTCTCTACCACGTCGGGACAAACGCTTGGCCGCAATGTCGCTAGCAACGACAGCGAAGCTATACCCTGTCGCCATCACTGTGGCTGCAGTTGGGGCTACGATCAGAGGGCTGGCTCGAGATGCGAGCGAAGCTATTGTCACACATGTATATAACAGCAGAGCAAGCCCGACTGCCAGGAAGGAGGTCAAATAGCAACTACCAAAAACAACATACCTTTCACCATGAAGACCTCTCGTGCCTTGTATCTCCTTGCTGCCGTGCTTACCGGCAATGCAGGCGCTGCTTCACCAAGCACTGGCCCATGTGCGCTGTCCGGGCCCGATTTTCCAGCACCAAAACACCCATCAGACACTGCAGCTCTTAAGAAGGCTGTCACAGCTTTCCAGCAAACAGTCGAAGCATCTCTCAAGAACAGCTCGAGCGCCATTCCACTTGACGCTCAAGGTACCACCTTCTCCTTTGAGGCCTGGTCAATTCACGAAGACGCGCCAATCCAGACCTACCATTACGATGCCTCCGGTTTGTCCGACCCTGTCGAAGGGGTGAAGAAAGTCACCTCAGATACCACATACAGGATTGGCAGTCTGTCAAAACTGTTCACAGTGTACACTTGGCTTGCAACAGATGGGTACAAGCACTGGAACGAACCCATCACGAAATTCATACCTGAGCTTGGAGCTTATGACACGAAGCAAGATGCTGACGCCAATAACATCGACCACTTTCGGTGGTCCACCATCACAGTCGGAGCGCTAGCCAGTCAGCTATCCGGCATCCAGAAAGATCCATCCTTGCCAGAGGCATTGTATACTCAGCTCACACCAATACCGAACCTACCTGCATCTGAGGACCTCCCAGAGAATGCTAAAGGCCTGAACTGTACCACATATTCATTCTTGGCTTGTACTCGCGAAACATACCTGAACTCAATATTGAGCAGCCATCCGGTCTATGCGCCATATCACCAACCCGTCTACAGCGACATGGCATATTCTCTTCTCGCATTTGCCCTCGAAAATATTACCGGCACACCATTTCCCACCATCTTCGAGAATGCTCTCATAAAGCCACTGAGCTTGTCCTCAACCAGCTATGATGCTCCCAAGGATCTCTCAAATTCGATCATCCCAATCAATGACACTTACGCCACTTTCACACCAAGTCTCAGCTACCTTCAGCCCGGCGGTGGCTTCTACTCCAGCCTCAACGACCTCTCTGCTATCGGGCGCTCGATTCTTACAAGCTCCCTCCTGACACCACAACTGAGGAGCCAGTGGATGAAACCTGCTCAATTCCTGGCTGACGGCGCTAGTGCCATCGGTGCACCCTGGGAGATATACCAAGCTCTTGGAACGAACAAGACCACCTGGATGTACACGAAGTCCGGTGACTTAGGCAAGTACTCTGGATACCTCGTCCTGCTGCCGGACTATGATGCAGGATTCACTATACTTGCAGCTGGGGAGTCGGCCAGTTCGGTCTCGAGAGTATTGGCCGATGTTGCGGCTACTGTGTTCGTCCCGGCACTCGAGGTCGCGGCTAGGACGGAAGCAAGCCAGAACCTGGTTGGAGAGTACATGGGCTCCTTCTCCCACACGACTGGGGACGGCAACGACACCTTCGAGATCGCTCTGGAGGTCGACGATGGGCCTGGGCTGAACATGGTCAACTATACTGTCAACGGCGTGGACATGCGTGACGCATTTGCGCAAATATACAAGGTTGAAAGAAACGAGTTGCAGATGCGGCTCTATCCGAGTGAGTTGACGAGTCCCGGCCCGAAGGAGACACAGCTGCAGGGCTTCAGAATGATCAGGTATAGGCCTTCGACAGTGGCCAAGGCACCTCAGGGCGCAGTGTTCAGCTCACCGAGATGTCAAGAGTGGTACAATGTTGGTGGATACACGAGCAGAAACTCGTACGGACTTAACGGAGGTCTTGACGAGTTTGCTTTTGTGGTTGCGAAAGGTGGAAAGGGAGATGTGACAGGATTGATGGTCAAGACTTGGGATAAAGTGCTCCAGAAGGTGAAATAGATGGATACTGGGCGTTTGAGAGCTGGGCGGAATTTCGTTCTCCGTTCAACATAGCGGTTGTGGCTTATTAGCCGACCTTTTGTTCCTCTTCGGTATTGTTCATTAACGTAATGCTTCCTTCTAGTCTCAATTCTACTCACGCACATTCTCCTGCTTTAATCTTGCTTTGCAGAAAGGCATGAACCTTCCGCTTCTTCAGTCAGCCCATACAGACCCGTGCAGTAGACAATCTGTCTACCCTGGAGTTGCATGGTCTACTTTGACCGTGCATGATCGACTCTTTGTCGGTGGTCCGTCTACGCCTCTGGGATCATCTGCTCAAATACATCTGGAACAGGAGTACTCGGCATCATACGACTTTCACGCAAGCGTCGCAGCTTGTAGAACGTGCGACGTACAGCTCACAGGCCGCTTGGTGGAGGAGTTTATCGCTGGGGCGAGAAGCAGGGAAACGGGACTCGAGGCGGGAAGATGACATTTCTCCGAGCTGTGCTGTAGGGGACATGCAGCCCTGCTACCGTTCTGCTGCAGAGCTCACTGGAAGCTGAGCAGAGGATCTTCTCGGAGGAGCATCTCACCTGCGCACCCGACTAGATTGGTTTAGGAATAGTGCTGTCCGCTCGAGCTGCAGACGCGCAGGAACTCATTTCCAGTGCCTTTCGGGTAAGCTGCCTGATACCACCCAATGCAGGTACAACTCAGCTCCGTTTCGACTACACGTTCTTCAACACTCTTTACCCACAACTTCATGTTGCGCATATTGCACGTGGAAGCCATTGCATTGCCATCGTCCTCGACCCTAGCCTCCTTGGCTGTCTTCTCTCTTTGGCTGCTGTTCGACTAGCTTCGCACCCATACAGAAGGTATGCCGGCCTCATCGATCACGTCAACCGTGGTCCGGGTGGTCGCCAGAAATCCTGGAAAACGGGAACACAGACCCGTTCCGATGGCGCAAGATGTGGATAATGACATAGCAAAGCTGCCAATTATTGGTCAAGCCTACCTCAGAGATTTCGTTTCCTCAACAGATTATCCGTAGCGGTATCATTGTCAGTCTATGGCACAGCGTTATTGACAGCATTGTTACCATAACCCTTACTTCATGAACGTGACAGCGGAACAGAAAGTGTGGAGTAAAAGGTGGTTTAGCAGACTTTCGCGTTGGATTTGAGCTGAATCAAGCCACCCTCGCGGCCCCAAACTACCACCAAAAAATGCCTATCCTTGATACCAACAAGGACCTATCAGCACTCTTCTCAAAGCAGGTTGAAGCGACACCGGACGCAGTCGCTGTCGAAGACGATACGACACATTACAGCTATGCTGAGCTAGATCAGAAGGTCGGCGACCTCACTCAGCGGCTCCGCGACCATGGCGTCGGTCGCGATAGCTTGGTCGGAGTGCTTCTCCCTCGCAGTGCTGACTATGTTATTGCATGCCTCGCTGCCCTCCGTGCTGGAGGCGCTTTTCTTGTCCTAGAGCTTGCATATCCTCCGGAGCTGTTGGCTGATGTGATAGACGACGCAAACCCAGCTGTTGTTGTTACCTACCGACCGGAGGTGGGGAAGATCAAGGAAGGTGTTCCCCTCATCGTCTTCGACGAGCCAGCGGCAGAACTCAATGGACACGCGAAGGAACCTACCCCTCTACCTGCAGAGACCGATCTGGACCGCTTGTCTTTTGTCGCTTACTCCTCGGGTACTACCGGCAAGCCAAAAGGCATTGCAAATCCTCACAGAGCACCAGTACTGTCATATGACATGAGGTTCGGCTTCTCAGACCTTCAACCTGGGGATCGCGTTGCCTGCAACGTCTTTTTCATCTGGGAAATCATCCGGCCGCTTCTACGAGGAGCCACAGTTGTTACCGTTTCCGACGAGACGAGCTATGATCCAGTGGCGCTTGTAGACTTGCTGTCGTCGAAAGCCATCACCGAAACCCTGATGACACCTACACTTCTAGCTGCAGTCTTGTCTCGTCATCCTCAGATTGGGTCTCGCCTGCCGGAGCTCCGAACGCTGTGGCTCAACGGCGAAGTTGTGACCACTGATCTGGCGCGCCGTGCTCTCAAAGCACTACCAAATGCACGATTACTCAATGTCTATAGTGCTTGCGAGACGCACGAAGTCGCATGCGGAGACATTAGGGAGATGTTTGATGAGGAAGCAACGTATTGCCCTGTTGGCCCGCCGCTTGATCCTAAGCATATCTACATTCTTGACGAAAGCGGCAACAAGGTCGAAACTGGCACTAGCGGAGAACTCTACGTCGGTGGGCCTTTACTTGCTCGTGGATATCTCAATAGACCAGAGACGACAGCGAAGGCTTTCTTGTGGGACCCGTTCGACTCGTCTCCTGGAGCGCGTATGTACAGAACTGGGGATCTGGCACGACTGCTACCGAATGGAATGCTCGAGATCACTGGTCGGGTGGGAGCTATGATCAAACTTCGTGGCTATTCTGTCGTACCTGGGAAGGTAGAAAACGCGATTGTCGCTAACCTTGCAGTCAAAAACTGTGCTGTGGTGGCTCATGGCGAAGGTCTTGACCGTCAGCTGGTCGCGTACGTCGTTCATGACAAGGAGAACACGGAGGATAAGCCTGTAATTGAGATCGACGAGTCTGGATATAGCCCGGGAGCTCGCAAGGCCATTTCGCAACACCTAGCACACTACATGATTCCGGCGTTGTGGGTCGAGCTGGATGACTTACCGACCCACGAGGTGTCTGGTAAAGTCGACCTCAAGAATCTTCCAGACCCGCCATCTGCGAAGAACGGTATTAACGACGCCAAAGCAGTGCAGGATCCGATAGGTATCGACGCTATAGCCGCTGTGTGGGCTGCCACCTTGAAGACCTCACCGAACAACATTACACCTGAGCATAGCTTTTTCGATCTTGGCGGACATTCGCTGTCACTAGCAGATCTTGCTTCTAGGTTCTCCAGATCTTTCGGTTTCCGTGTTCCGGTTGCTCGCCTCGCTGATCCTGCAACGCTCAATGGCCATTTGCATACAGTGCGTGCCGTCCGCGACGGCCAGATTGCCGAGGTACAAGCAGAATTGCCTGCTGTACTGCGAACAGATTCGGTCCTCGACAAGGAAATTCAACCTCCGAAAACCAAGATGTGCGCTCTCAAAGACGCAAAGACAGTGCTTCTGACTGGTGCGACGGGATTTCTGGGTGCCTTCCTGCTCAACGATCTATTGGAAAGCACTTCGGCTCAGATCATTTGCCTTGTTCGATTCACGGACCCTTCGGACGACGACGTACCAGCAGGCATCGCAAGACTTCGGAGAAATCTCATTGACATGGGACTTTGGCGTGATGGAATCATGGAGCGGGTTGAGATTATGCCTGGCAACCTTTCGCGTAAACGGTTTGGCCTGTCGCCAGATGCTTTTGAAGCTATGGCCAAGCGTGTTCAGGTCATCGTTCATTGTGCTGCTACTGTCAACTTGGTGTATCCGTATGCTGCACTAAGAGGTGCGAATGTTGGCGGTACAAGAGAAGTGCTTCGAATGGCGTGTCTTGGTGGCGCAACTGTGCAGTACGTCTCCACAAACGGTGTACTGCCTCCGTCTCCTTCTGGTTTTGGCTGGCCAGAAGATGCTATGATCTACGTCGACTCGGTACCCGACAAGATTCCGGACGGTTATGGACAAACCAAATGGGTCGCAGAACAACTTGTGTACGAGGCTGGCCGCCGCGGGTTACCGGTCAGAATCCTACGTGCAGGCACGATTAGCGGTCATAGTGCCACAGGTTCAGCCAATGCTTGGGATTTGCTGACCGCACTTTTCGTCGAGTCGATCCACCTCGGATACTATCCAGACGTCGAAGGCTGGCGTGCTGAGATGACCCCTGTCGACTTCGTCAGCAAGGCAATCGTTCATCTCAGCGACCAGACTCATGCGAAACAGCTTGTTTTTCATCTTGGAGATCCAGATCCGATCCCGACAAGCAAAGTCTTCGAAGTGCTTGGCGAGATTGGCTACCCAACAAAGCCGATCGATTGGGATTCGTGGGTCGCAATGTGGACCGAGAAGAGAGGCTCTGCCAAAGGTGGCGATGGTGGATTTACTGTCGATATCCTTCGCAGTGGTATGCCAAGCGTCGATTTCTTGAAGGACATCGTGGTACTTAATAATGCTCAGACCCGACCTTTCCGAGCGATTGTTGAACGTCCGAAGGTCGATCATGTCTTGCTCGAGACCTACGCACGTCACTGGTATGCCAGGGGATGGCTACCTCGACCTCCAACGCAACAACTTGCTCGTGGCGGAGCTGCAGTCTCGACACGAAAGAGCATATTGACCGGCAAAGTCGCTGTTGTCACTGGTGCATCTTCAGGCATTGGTGCTGCTGTTGCAATCGCTCTAGCAAGGGAAGGCTGTCATATTGTGCTTGCTGCTCGACGACTGGATGCCTTGGAGTCTCTCAAACGAAGAATGGTGGTCCGCGAAGGTAGAGTCATCACGCATCAGACTGACGTGACAGATGCTGCGCAAGTCAAAGCGCTTGTGGAAGGTGCAGAGAACGAGCTCGGTCCGGTCGATATCCTTGTGTCTTGCGCTGGTGTGATGTACTTCACCATGATGGCGAATGCACAAGTCGAGGAGTGGGATCGAACTGTGGATGTCAACTGCAAAGGCTTGCTTCACTGCCTCTCCTCGACCGTGCCAGGTATGTTGGAACGAGGCGCAGGTCATATCGTCGCCATATCATCTGACGCTGGTCGGAAGGTGTTCCCTGGCTTAGGTGTCTACTCAGCAAGCAAGTTCTTCGTCGAAGCGACACTGCAGAGTCTGCGACTCGAAACCGCAGGGAAAGGGTTGCGTGTCACAGCGGTACAGCCGGGGAACACACAGACGGATCTGCTGGGTATGTCGACGGACCAGGAAGCTGTCAAGAAGTATGGTGAGCCCAGCGGGGCGAAGATTCTGGATCCGGAGGATGTGGCGAATTCAATTGTGTATGCGCTGAAGCAGCCTGACCATGTGGCTGTGAATGAGGTCTTGATTGAGCCGCGTGATGAGCCTATATGATTGCGGAGGATGCCACGTTGGGAACATGGAAAGATTGCCGAGCAGACACCGAACCACAGCTTCGAGGATCAGATACGAGGACTAAGGGAGTGAAGAAGAGTCTGGAAGAAGACGGGCCACAGTTGGAGTATTGCCCGCTAGCACCTGGTCTGAAGTACGTTCTTCGCAAGCTACGGTGGGAGTGGAATGTTTCACGGGACATGAGAGTATTAGTTCAGGCAGCGTGGGCATGAAGCACGAGCAGAGAAGAAGCGAGCCAGTACATTGTCAACAAGAATGAACATGGTTATCACGTCAAGGCTGACTTATCATTGATGTTGTATTGTGTGCGTTATGATCCGCCTTCTTCTGGAGTACCGAGAGGGTCAAAGCTTATCTACCTCCAGCAGTCGCTTGATACCAAGCCGGCCACAAGAGTAAACCTGCCGTAATCCGGGCATCAGCACATATAACTGTGTCACAATCACTACAACTTCGTATCCAACGGTACTTAGGTAGTCACAACCTGTCTAAATAATGCATGCATAGCGACGTCGGATCGCATAGCCGAGACTCGTTTCTAAAAGTTCAAGTCCTCATCAAGGTGCGCCGCCAGTATTGTCATTCCCAGATTCCGCCCGGTACGGTTCTTCTCTGAAAGTCGAGCTAACGCTCGTAACTGCTTTGTAGGCCTTCGCCGGATATAAAGAGTAAAGTGAAGGTAAGCGTGGAGGTGTATGCACCTTGGACAAGAGGGACGCGCAGGCACGGAAGGCAAGGCTACGGTGCTAGATTGAACAATTCAGGTGTAGACGGTGACATTGTGGCTGGTTTAATGTTGAGCGACTGCTTTATTGACTCGTTAAGATACTGACGGACTCCCGAGGTCAAGATAGTCGGCCAACTTGACATTCTACCAGGTGCCCACATACTCAGGTGTTCTGCGCGGCTATGTCGTCGTTAAATATGGTAAGGATGGAGGGGTCATGTTCCACTTCGCCGTGTAATTGGACCAAGCAGCTCGAGATCAAACACTAACTAGGTGCTTTCATGGGACGTTAGCACACAGTGTTCTCGTAGCATAGAGACGAAGTTCGTCCGGTATCTAGAACAGACTGAACATCCAACTCCTTGGACAACGAGATAGCAGAGCGTGGTTCGAAGTCTTTGGCATCAAGCAATGGCTTTTGCAAAATTTATAGATTGCAGTTTCTATTTAGTCTCGACCAGCGACGTCGTCGATTCACAACGTAGCCCACACCATGTTGAGACTGCAGAACAAGGGCAATCAGTGCAATGGTGGTGGTGATCCTGCTGGCCAAACTCCAAATCTCCAACAGGATGCCATGTTTGGTATGTTGAAGAACGCTACATTCAGTCCAGATTGGCTGACTCCCACCATTTGACTCACCCATCCACCTTCGCTCTTTTTGTTGCACAGATTGGAGTACGCTGCCATCTGTGGTGTCCCTTTCATTGATACAAGTACAAGATGCAGCACCTGCTCACCATCCAAATCGTCAAATCGTCAAATCGTCAACATGTCTGCTCTTTTTACCGGCTGCCGCCCCGAGCACCGGTGAGGCCTCAACACCTTCTCGTGCGCGCTCAACCACATGATTTGTCTGTCCGGCGGTATCGTTACTCCCTTCGGCGTCTGGCTGGTATCTGATACGTGTCGACTGACTCATTTTGGTTGGAAGTGATTGGTCGTTCGTTTCTCTCCCACCATCGATACGATTCACGGTGCATTGTGGAAGTCGAAGCGCGTATAGGAGCGGGTTGTGCGCCTGTAGGAGGGTCTCGGGCCGGACCACCGGTCCTCCATTCTGGTTGTGGTCGCATAGTCCTGTCATCATGCGGACCGTCTTGTCGTAGTGGCTGAGACTGGTGGACTGTGGGTGAGTAGTCTTGTCCCTGAACTCGAGGTGCGCTCTCTGCCATTCGAAATACCAGCTGCTTACCCCGTCGTGCAAGTCGTGCAGCTTGAGAATTCCCTGGCTGTCGGACCGACAGCTCCATTGCTCCCGATACCATTTCTGCCAGTTCAGGACACTCTCGTTGTACAGTCGCAAATGCTTGTGCTATTCTTGCCTGGTTGGCTCTTGGGTCTGTTGGGTCTGCATTGGAAGTCTCACCCATCTGGTTCCTGGACTCACCATGTGCAGTAGGTAGATGGTACTGAGCTGGAGCATTGGCACCACAAGATGGATGCTGACTTGCAGGACTCTGAAAGGGTCCGTTGTGGATAGTGCCACCTTGTGGCCCTTGTGAAGGTGGAATTTGATACGACGAATAGGCTGGAGGAGGTTGGTATGCAGCAGGCGCAGGCTGTGGTGCCGACGGATACTGGCCTGCTGAGTAAGACTGGTAGGGGTTCTGTGGTGCTTGATATTGCCCTTGTAGCTGTGGCGCTGGAGGCTGACCTAAGCTTTGCTGTTGCGCAGCTAGCGCAGGCTGTGATGGCAACGCATACTGTCCTGCGGAGTTGGACCAGTAGGGGTTCTGTTGTGCTTGATACTGCCCCTGTGGCTGTGGCGCTAGAGGTAGACCCACGCCTTGTTGTTGCGCAGCTGGCAATGTTGTGCTGATCGCTGGAAGTGGTACGTTTGACGGCTGTGGATAACTCGACTGTGTCCACGTTGCGGACAACGGATTCCCGCCTTGCTGCTGCACGGGTGAATACTGGGGTATTGCAGGCTTACAGTATGCTGAGACGGTACGCAAGGAGCCCCGTAGGCGTGTGCCTGATGGCACATCGGACACAAATACTGCGCCATATTGCAGCACCTGCGAGGTCTGGAATAATAAGAAAGAAGAGACAAACGTCGTGGTGCAATGTGTGGAAGATGACCCAAGCGAGAGACTTGGCTTGGCACTTTCACTTTATATGTTGAGCAACGTTGGCCAGAATCATACCTGAAAGACCATACAGCAGTAGGTTAACCGACGTGTGGCTCACGGCGACCTATCCAATCAATGCTGTGGTATGTTAGCAGGCTGCATACAAGAAACCAAAAGCGTGAGACAGGTCGCCTACAAGGGAACCCAGAACATGAGCTGCGCGAACAGTACCGAAGTAGAGTAGCAACTAGTCAAGATCTTTGAACCAGCGACTGGCACACTTGGTCTTCCAAATTTTCCATGCTGAGTTGTATCGAGGTGTTCAGTCGGTCTTGTACCGCACACATCGTTGGTACCCAGGTCTCGCAGTAACATGTGCGGCCTTAGCGCTACAGCGGCTGAGGCAGCGGCATGTCCGCAGTCGGCACTACTCTCTCGTAACCTTTCGTGTTCTCATGCTCCCTCGTGTTCTCAGTCTCCCCGACTCCATCATTCTCCTTGTCTCTGGAATTCACCGTCTTCTCTTTCCCAGACGACTTGTCCTTCTCCGGCACCAACATCCTAATGCAGAGTTTCTGTATGGGCGACGGCACCGACCGGAGAGCGAATTGCGTGTCATCCAGTCTGCGCTGGACCTTCGCAAACTCATGCTGCAAATGCCGCTGCTTCTGTTCCTGTACCAGGTTGGCGTGTTTGAGTCTTTGGTTCTCCTGCCTAGCGTCCTGCATGTCTGCCAGCTCCTTCCGCAGCCGGTCGTTCGCTTCCTTCTGGACGGAGCTCTCACGTAACGCAGACTCTTTTTCTGTGTTGATTCTTGCTATCTCGTTCCGCATCCATTCTAATCGCAACCGTGTATCGTTGGCAGTCATTGCTCGCATGTTCGCTTCTTGTCTCGCAAGGCAGTATTGGAATTCGAGACTGACGAGCTCTTGTCTGGTCTTGTCGTTAGTGGAGTTGAGCTTCTGAATGTTCTCTGCGCAGTCTTGAAGGGCATTGTTCTGTTCTTCGATGTGCGTCTCGAGGTGATCGGCAATCGTGTCGAGTGGAATCTCTGTGATCTGGACTTCGTGCGGTAAGGGTGCTGCTGTGGGTGTGCTTCTGAAACTTGGTTAGTCGCCTCTACTTCGGCCTACATAGCCAGCTTACTGCTCATAGAGTTTGTAGAGCTTCTGGAACCCCATTTCCAGCGGCATTGCCATCGGCTGGGAAAGATCCGTGATACTGCCGATAAAACTAAGTCTGACGGTGGATGGGTCTATGATCGACCTTCTCTTCTCGTTGGCCTCTGGCGGACGCCGAAGATGGTGCATGGTGTCTTGTGATATGGGTGAGAGAGGCAACAAGTCTGGAAGCCTCGGAGGAGAGGGTAGTCTGTGCTGCTCGAGCAATTCTGCAGTAGACCGCGAAGTTATGGCTGACCCAGAGATATTCGTGACCAAGGGTTTGGACGGTGAGAGAGGTCGCATTTCTGCTGTGCCGACAGATATAGCACTGCTAAAGCTAGAGCTGCTAGTCGTCATGATGATAACGAGGTTGTTGAACCACTATGCTTAGCGAGAGGTGAACGTGAGCATGGTACCTGCCTTGTGATGTCTCACGTGCGGTGGGTAGACGTCGTCGACAATGTGCGAATGCAGGTGGGTGAGCATGTGAAAGAAAACGGCTGGATTACCTGCTGTGAAAGTCAATCACTTTCACTATCGTCTAGCGTAGAGATGACCGGCCGTCATCCAACCTTGATCTCAATCATGCCTTTGGAGCGGAGCACGAGCACGAGGTCGAGCCATCTTCAAACATTAGCAGAGTATCGGCTAGGCCAAGAACAGCACAGGAGCGTTCATCACAGAAGTACGACCAGCGTGAAAAGGTGCAATCATCCACAAGGCAGCAGGCGGATGGCTTTCACCGTCGTTGTTCAGGTGGGGGAGAGGAGCTGCTCAAAAGAGTTCCAAGAAGCTGGGCTCCGGAAAGTCAACATGTCGCACCACCTGCCCAGAATTTGTGCTTAGGAGCGGCACGTCGGCTTCCCAGGAGGAGCGGGCGAAAGGCCGCACCACCTTGGCGGAGTTTCGTCCCCTACCTACTCGTGTCAACTGAGCACCCTTCAAGAATGATGGCGTAGCATGCATGAATGCACCCTGAACGATCTCGTCCAATGAGATGGAGGATTGAATTGTTAGCGAGTGAGGCGTCATCGGTTCCTCGCTCGGTGCAGTGTGCTCCAGGCATGAAGTTCCTGGAGCTTGCCTTGGTCTTCGACATATTAGTATCACTTTCCTCCCTTTTGCACCACTCCTACTTGGAGCTATGCATCGACGAGACTCTTCATACCTGTTGCACGTCGCACCGTTCAGGTGCGAAAACCTGGATGCTCTGACGAACGTGCTGTGTCAAGACATAAGCATCGACCGTGGCTATGCCCTTCTGTGAGCAAATGCAAGCTGCGGGCATAATCTACTGTTTGTTATTGGCAGCTGCAGGTACCCGTGCAGTGCGCTGTCTTGATGGACGACGCTTGCTCTGCGTGACATTCTTCGTGTGACTGATGCGCTCTTGTAGGAGACGTGAATATGGAGGTATTCATTTCTAATCTACAGTCCAAGACGACGACAGAGCAGCTGCGAGAACCCCTCGGACCTGTGCTGTCGAGATCTGGCATTGATATTTACGATATACATAAGACGGTAGGCAAAACTCACGCTTTCCTGACAATTCCAGATTATGCGAAGGCCCTGCGATTCCTCACAACCTTGCAGAATGTCTCCGCCCTATCCTCGCTGTCGACACCAGGAAGACAAGTGAGCTTTAGACAAAGCAAGAAGTCGCCGGACACTCGACTCCTGCGGGTCCTGCAAAAGGAACAGAAAGACCAGAAGGCCCGCAATGCCACTCGGAAGATTGGGAAACCAAAGAGAGCATACGATGGAGATAACACAAACCTGAAGGATGGTCTGCTCATCTCAACAATCGAATGCGGACGCTGGGAGACCGACGGCAGTGGCAAAGAGTTCATGCCGTACTTCACCCTCCCTACAGAGGGAAGAGTGATTCAACATCCACGAGCCCTCAAGATCAAATTGGACTGCAACCCAAAGTTCGAGGTGATCATGGACATCGACAGCATTCGGTCAGTAGCTATCTCCAAGGGGCTCAACGATAAGTGCACTTCTGTGATCGCGGTGGCTCTCGCACCCAGAATTTACGAGGATCGAGATCTGGAACAGGATGAGACTCCTCCGGGCAGGATGGTTACCCACTTCCGCGACACAAAGATCCCAGGTTGCGGGCAAACAACGACGGGCAGCTGCCTAGCCTACCGGCTCACTGCGAAAAGAACTTATACGAATCTTGGACACTTCAAGCAGCATCTGCAAGACTTGACCTCGTATCGAATGCACATCGTCCAAGAGTCAGCTCCACCGAAGTGGTTCAATTCTTTGAACTTCAACGCTGGCGTCGCATTGCTCGATGCAACGCTCAAGCGATTGAAGTGGCCCTTGAAATACCAAGTCCAGAAACTCTGGGCTAATGCACACATGTCGCCGAAGGAGGTTCAGGTGTTGATGTCAGATATGGTTACGTTGCGAGCTCGTGCTGGGGACGAAGTTCTCGTATCTGTGCTCCGGCGACTTTGTCTGCAGCTACAGGTTGCTGACGTCTATGCGAGCGGAGTTCCAGAAGCGCGGATGATCATGCGGCAACAAGAAGCTTTCCTGCAGCACGAATTTCAAATCACCTTGCCGAGACAAACGCGAGATGAGGTCTACGTGCACAGAGTAGTTGTCACACCCACTGGCATCTATCTCTATGGGCCTGACGAGTTTGCAGCAAATCGTGTTCTGCGTCAGCATCGAGCTCATCAAGATTGCTTTCTTCGTGTGTCATTCACCGATGAGAACGAGGATCGACTCGAGTTTGACCGCGACTCTTCTAATGAGAGAATCCTGCAGGGTCGTTTTCTATCAATCCTGCAGCAAGGCCTGGACATCGCTGGTGAACATTTCGACTTTTTGGGCTTCTCGCACTCGTCACTGAGATCGCAATCGTGTTGGTTCATGCGCCTATTCATGTACGATGGTCACTTGCTGAACGCCAGATCGCTGATCCAATCACTAGGCGACTTCAGCAGTATCCGTTGCCCTGCCAAGTGCGCGGCTCGCATTGGTCAAGCATTCTCGGAAACAACAAGTGCTGTGCAGATTGACCCAGACACTGTTCACCAACAGCCCGACATCCGAGCTGGTCAACACATATTCACCGATGGCTGTGGAACAATCTCCAAATCGATGTGGAAACTGTTGAGAGGGAATCATTCAAGTAAGGATCAACCGACGCTGTATCAGATCCGCTACAAAGGTTGTTGCCATCACTTCAACGAATAAGTACATTTCTGACATGGTGTTCGCAGGTGCCAAAGGCATGATATCTCTTGACACGAGACTCACTGGAAAACAGCTCCGTCTTCGCGAGTCCATGATCAAGTTCACTGGAAGTCCATCCGACGAGATCGAGATTTGCGGAACGAACGCTCGGCCACTGCCCTTCAAGCTTAATCGCCAAGTCATCAAGATATTGGAGGATCTCAAAATCCCGGCTGTAGCGTTTGAACGACTCCAGGAGGACGCCGTCCGCAAACTTCAGAGCAGTGCCACAACATCTTCGGCCATTGAGTTCATCTGTGTCAACCTTCCTGACAGTGCTACCAAGCTTCCCGCTTTGCTCAAGGCCTTGGCTCAAATTGATATCGACGTGACGGAGGACAACTTCCTACGAGACATCCTCGGCGCTCTGCTACAAATTCAACTGCGAGAAATCAAATACCGAAGTCGCATACATGTTCCAGGTGCTGTCACGTTGTACGGTATCTGCGACGAGACAGGCTTCCTAGAAGCAGGAGAGGTATATGTCACATTCCACGAGGATAAATCCCAAAAGCAGCGATGTCTGCAAGGCGCAGTTGTGGTGACCAGGTCGCCAGCATTGCATCCAGGGGACGTTCAGGTCGTCACTGCTGTGTCTCCACCTGACTATTCGAGTCTCTGGCACCTCCACAACTGCGTGGTTTTCAGCCAGAAAGGCCAGCGAGACCTTCCAAGCATGCTTAGTGGTGGAGACCTCGATGGAGACCTTTACAACATCATCTATGATTGCAACCTCATACCTGAGAACACGGAAAAGCCAGCGTCGTACTCAGCAGCGCGGCCGATGGACATTGGAAGGGCGGTTACTGTCGATGACATGACTAGGTTCTTTGTCGACTTTATGCAGAACGACCAGCTTGGAAGGATTGCGACACTTCATCAGGTTCTAGCAGACGATGACCTGGGAACTCGTTCTGCAGACTGCTTGGAACTAGCATCGTTGCATTCAACCGCGGTGGATTTCTCGAAGACTGGCGTGCCAGTAAGTCAATGCCCCTTGGTCAAGCGCTACTCTAACTCATTCAGGTCGACCCACGCAGCATTCCTCGAGCTCCACCGTACAGACCCGATTTTATGGCGCCGAGCGCGAGCACGAAAGTTGAGAAAGGTATCAAGCGCCCGACAGATGCGGCTCTCGATAAAGAGCAACCTCAGCGGTACCGATATTACGAATCAGACCGCGTGCTAGGCCGATTGTACCGAGCGATCGATGAAGACATTTTCTTCGAGGACCTGGAAGACGACACTTCGTCTCTGTTTAGCAAAGATGCTAGTGACGATGTGATCAATGAGATATGGCGTTGGGTACGGGCGGCAATCAGCGAGAAGCATGTGAAGCAGTATTTGGATGTGGCAGGTGAAGTGAGAGACTAGTAGGTGTTATTGACAAGTCTAGTGATTATCACTGACCTTGTCTAGCTACGAATCAAACCTGCTCGACATCATGACTCAGTATGCCGTTGCTCGGACCGACTACCTCACCGAGAAAGAAGTCTTCGTTGGCACCATTATCGGCAGGTCAGGAGCCGGCAGCAAATTTCAGCGCGAGCAGTCCGACTACATGAAAGCACGTTTCAATCGTGATCTTAGGGACATTCATTCTTGGATGGAGAACCATTGGCAGGTGGAGGATACGTCTGATGGGTTCTTGTGCTTGGCGGCAGCTTGCCTGTACCTCGCAGCGAAGAAGCCTTCGAATGTCGCGACTGGGAGGCTAGGAGCGAGCTTGAAGAGCTTTGGATGGTTTGCGGCAGCACTTTGTGTGCCAGAGTTAGTGAAGCTGGAGGATGACAGAAAGTCAGCCACGTCAAGAGTCAACTATTCTACGGAACCAGCTGTTACTTTCAAGCTTGGCAGAATCACTGTGAATTGAGAGGGTACATCTTTGAGCTGGTCGGGCATGAATTGTCGTGCAATAGCTAGACACTTTACCTAGTCAGTGTAAGCTGCCGCGAAGTTGTTAGCCCGTTGGAGACTATGCCAGCCCTTGGAGCCCGCAGGCCACCCTGTCTGGTGTAGCCGCAAAAGATTACATCGACGTGCATATCTCAAGTCGTATACCTGGAGGCCACTGTTCCACTCGACCAGATCATAGCAGACGGACGATCAATTGGGCCGAAAGTTCGTTTAGAGCAGAAGAGATCGACAGGACCCTTGAGTTTGTACTCTTCTAGCCCAGCACCTCCCAGGAAAAGAGGTAGCTTACTAGCCCAAATTCGCAAGTAAGGCGAATCAGCTACCGCTCCATGTTCCGCGCCGCTGCGGCTGCGACACCATCTAACCACTTACTGTCAGAAGGAGGCTTTTAGTGCCATTTGCTGCTGCCCGCGACCTTGGCTCCGCCCAAACAACCAAAATGGCACCCAATTCCCAGTTATCTTGGCGACGACAATGCCTCAACACCAGCCTGTTGCTATCAGACAGATGTGATATTACTTATTCTGCCATCGCTGCTAGTACGTACATATCGATTGAGACAAAAAAGATAAAGTACAGCTAGTACCATCGATAATCTATCGGTAGCCGAGACGGGCATCTTGGTTCTCCGGGCGGAGTTTCGTCATGCGGGAATTCAGGTTCTGTCATTTACAACTCACTTGCCAACAGCCGACATCGTAAGATATTAGCTCTTTAGGCAAGTCATCGCTTGCAGCATCCTCGTTTAATAGTGCTACGACCTGCCACCGTTCTTTCAAACTTTGATCCTTCCATTGACTAAGTACAATCTTTGCAAGCGTGAATGAATTGGTTTTCCAGGCCCCCAACCACAAGATCGAACTCGGAACTAGCCAAAGGTGGGAAAGGATATGGAGAACATCATCGTCTACGCCCAATGTGCAAGCTCTTACCGAGTCGAAGTCTTCTTTCCAGAACGCTGGTTAGAAATGGATGTTGCGGGCATGTATATAAGCCATGTGCCTGGAGTCTTTTGATTCACAATCACACCGACCGCTCCAGGAACTCATCGACTTTCAAACGTCACTCGCTGTGCGATTTGCGGAAGCATTGGCCTCGGTGCTTTCACCTATCGACGGCAGGAATCCTATCCCGGTGGCATAACAATGAGTCGTTGGAGAACTTTGGTCATTGCTAGCCTGGCGACTGCTGCATACACCGTCGAGAACTTCCCGCCCAGAAATGCTTTGACATTGCTAGGTCCCGTCTATCAAGCCACGACGAACAGCACATGGCCTCAGTATGCTAATGCAGTTTCTCAAGCTCACGATGCTCTTTCTCAAGCTATCACCACTGGAGCCTCCGCATACGGAGCGATTGATAATCAAACCACATCGTTTTCCATAGCTGTGTTTTCAGCAACGGATAACTCGACCATATTCGACTTCCATTTTGAAGCGCCGCAGCTGAACGGCTCCTACACCGCGGGGAAGCTCACTGATAATACCATCTATCGCACGGGAAGTATTGGCAAGCTTCTGACAATCTATGCTTGGCTAGTTGACATCGGGGATTCTGTTTTCCTGGATCCCATCACCAGATATGTCGTAAGTGGATGCTCAACAATCCATGCCTTCGCCGTGGGTCCTGCTATAACTCTTTCTGACTGTGCAACAGCCCGAGCTTGCTCAAGCCGTTGCAACTCAGCCACGGAATCCAATACTGTACACAAACTGGGACGAGGTCACAGTTGGGTCTTTGGCTTCTCAACTTTCGGGCATAGGACGTGACGGTGAGGTCGCTAACGCTAACCAACCTTTGGTTTCCTTCTTCTAACAACACGATGCAGTTGACTTCGGGGACTTCGCCCTCGACACGATAGGAGGCCCCACCCTTTCGGAGGACATCGCTGCAGGCTATCCTCCACTCACGGACGAAACCACCCCACAATGCTCTTTATACAGTCAGACCGAGAGAGTCTGTACCCGGCAAGGTAACCTTGCCTTCCTAGGTGACCAGGGATGCCAGAGATACTGAATACCTGCTAGAATTCTTCACCGGGATGATCAACCATCGTCCCACTTTCCCCGCTTACACGACGCCTGCGTACTCTAACGTCGCTTATGTCATACTTGGTATGGCATACGAGAATATTACTGGGTGGACGTTAGAGGATGCTTATACAGATCTCTACCACAACAAGCTAGGCATGCTTTCCACCACAGCAGCATACCCCGGGCGAGATGTGGATGCAGTCATCCCCAGAAATGACTCATACGCCGCGTTTTCTCTCGACCTTGGACTCTACGGTCCGTAAGTAGTGACAGAACGTGCGCCGGCTGAGCAAAGCAGCTAACAGCTAGGTCTAGCGCTGGTGGTCAGTACAGCACGATCAAAGACTTCACCACTTGGGGTCAAGCCATCCTTCAGAGTACTCAGCTCCCCAGCGTTGCAACACGAAGATGGTTGAAGCCAACATCACCAACTGGGCAATGGACCAACAATGTCGGTGTCAGTAAATCTCGACCCGGTCCGTTTCAATTAAGTGCTGACTTCATACTCGAAGGCTCCCTGGGAGATCCGACGACTGCCTGTGCTTGCAGATACAAAGTACAACACGTCTCGCATCGTCGATATCTATTCTAAAGCTGGGGATATCGGCCAGTACTCCACATTCTTTGGGCTAGTCCCCGATCATAAGATTGGAATATCTGTTCTTGCGGCGGGAGACAATCCAACGCTTCAAGTCCTTCCGCTCAAGGACCTTGTGCTGGACATATTCGTAAGTCGACCTAGTTTGTGTTCTCATTTTACAGTCGACTAATGCAAAATCTTTTAAATAGATCAATGCAGCAGAAGCAGCAGCAAAGCAACAAGCTAAAAACGCCTTCACGGGCATCTTCAAAGCTATCGACCGAAACTCATCGATAACTCTCGCTGTCGATGAAGGTCCCGGAGTGTCCATCACAGCCTGGACTAGCAACAGCACCGACTTTCTCAACAGTAACCCTTTCTTCGCCGGCTTTGACTCCTTTCGGATATACCCTACCGAGCTGTCTACAGTCGAGGAAGGGATTGCATCCTTCTCGTATCGTGGTCTTTTTCAGACGCAGGGTGGACAGCCGTACTCTGATGGACTGTTCAACGAGTACAACGATCCCTGGCTTGGTGTGGACAATTGGGTGTATAACAACAAGGCGACAGATAGTTTTGTGGTAGGCATTGACCGGGACGGCATTGTGCAGACTGTTCATTCGGCCGCGCTCAGGGTGACAATGAGTAGAGCCAGCGAATGAGCGTAAGTCAATAGATAGAGCTGGTCAGTGAATACGTGCATCAAGGTTCACCAATATCCGAGCCACAATCATACCCTCATGTTGCGACCAGGGAAAGCCTTCCCGCAATCACCACTCGAAGGTCTTGACAACAACTGCTGGCTCGGCTCTTTCGCTCTCTTCCACCGTATGGAAGCTGACTATTGCAGTGCGTGGCCCAGTCCATGCTACTTCAACGTCTCTTACTCTGCAGCAGGCAGGTATGTCGGAGGCAGCCTTGACCTGAAATGATTCTCCAAAAAGATCCCGACACATTTCTTCTTCGAATCTCATGGCTTCCCATCCGATACGCCCAGCGGTGAAGCTGTCCCAGAGCCCTTCTCGTCGTGGATATTGCAGCAGTAAAGCAGTCGCTGCACGACGCAACTCTGGTAGACGACACTTCGTCGCAACGGTATAGAGCGGCCCGCTAGTGCCGTGACTAAATGTAAAAACCGGTTTATGCCTCGATTGACTGTGGGCTAAGATGGAATCCTCACCGATAATCTGGTGCTTGTTTGATCTGTTTACAGCCAATCGAGTGTTCTTTGCCTCAAGCGATGATACTGCAGCTGAGAGATCATCACTGCCGCATCCCAAGATCTGACGACTCAGGACGACTGTTTCTCGAAAATGAGGTTCGAGGTAGTCCCAGGCCATCTCGCCGTGCACGGCTCCAAGTGGGTAAAACGTCAGGTACATATCAAAGATGCGAGCATGCAATCTGACCACTAGCAACGTCTTCTGTTCTCGTCCATGATCCTCACCGTGTCGCATGAACAGCGACTCTAATGCATTTTTACCCGCTGCGTTTCTCTTGACAAGGACCTGATGTTGCTCCATGCTGGCTCGTTTGGGATGTGATCCTCGAGTTGACCATTGATGCTCCAACTCTTGATCCTGGATGAAGCATTGTAAGTCATTGAATAGGGCTTCAAAGAAGTTCCACGCTTCGGTGGCGCTGTCAAACACAACCTTGTCTTTGGAGGGGAACGGACAGTCTAGTTTTGATGTCGTTATGCATGCTGGCAGATTCTCAGTGCAGAGAAAAGATCGCGCTTGAGTTTCGAGAGTAGTTAGTACCGCTACGATCGATGCGAATTGAGCATCGTATTCCGTGGCTTCCTTCCGGGTGCTCTTCCCTGAACAGCTAAGATTGTTAACTAGGTTGATACCATTACGAAAATGTATGGCAGTAAGTGATTGATGGCCTTGTAGGCTAGCGACACATATGTATAGGATGCAGGCAACCAATGCGAAAAGTTGGTTGTTCAATCCTTGGCAGTTGGTATACTCTGAGAATGCTTTGAATGATCGATTGCATTGTTGAAGGGCGAAGCGTACCTGTACATCTGCTGTATCTTCCGGAACTGATGTACCATGTCCGTTGGCAAATCTGAGATGCAGTGCACCTAAGGCAGTAACAGCGTGACGGACTGTTGGTTGTATCATCGATGCCGGAAGAACAGAACCATGCCAGAACTTCTCATATATCCCAAACAACCCAGTAAGTTCGCGCACAGAATACGACTGGAAGAACTCAAAACTTTCTGCTTCCTTTGCAGTATCGAAGGCATATAGTCGAGGCTGCATCGACAAGTTCGGAAAGACGTCTGGGTGTGTCGGCTCACCGAACCCGCATGATCTGATGACGATTGGGGTCGCGGAGTGGTCCCAGGAATGATTCACCCATGAGGACCCTACCACTGTTATAGGTGGTAGATCGTATCCATCACATTTTCTGCCAGTCGAGGAGCATCGACGACAGTGTGGCTTGCTTTCGTCGCACTTGATTCGACGGCGTCTAACGTAGTTGGTTATCTATCAAGTTTCAAAGCCAGAGCCAAGGACAATACCTGCACGTGATACATCCAGTTCGGACTTTGGGTCTCCAGACTCTTTGGCGGGTGTCTAGCTTGGCTGCCTTGGGGTGGTGCTGGAGCAACGCTGCCGGCAAACTTGCCCTTATTCGTTCGAGCTTGTCGGCAGGGCTGCTCACACGCCGTCTCAATGTTTCCATAGCAGCCATAACATCATTGTTCGGAAGTCGTTAGATGTGGTGCATGATTATACCAACCCGAATCCACGAATTTCACCTGTAGCCATGTGAAGCATTCGTAGAGCTACTCGTAGACTAAAGATGTTTGTTTCCAGTCTCTCGGGATTGAAGCCTTGGGTGATTGAGGTTCTATTTTTAGTGGGGGTTCGGCAATTGAGTTTTGAGCCCGAACTTGTTTAGGCAAGGTCAAACCCCATTAGGTCAGGGGTATCTTTGCTTACGAACCTGCTTTTTGATTGGTGACGGTTCGACTGCCAGATTAGTGCAACCTTGGTAGACCGTCATGTCCAAGAACATCTGGCTATGCCTGGAACTTGAGAAACGGTGAACATGCACCTAAGGCCTGCATGCTCACTGCCTGCTAGAAGAGCTCTGCATCCAATTAACAAACCATTTCCTTATTTTTTCACAGACCGTGACCTGTGGCCCGCCGCTCTGAGATCTCAACTGCTCACCCGATCGTTTCCAAGCTCATATTTAACTTCGAGGTCACATTGGTCATGAGCGAAGTGCTCATCCGCGGCTCCTGTGCTTGCCAGTCCTGTACCTGGTCGTCTAAGTCAGCCCCCCAGCATCTCGACTTCTGCTATTGCACCCAGTGCCAACAGATTACAGGCTCAGCCTTCGGTGCGTGGATGGGCATCTCCCGCTCATCCCTAGACATATCTGGCCCAACAACTGCCATCCGCCTTTCAAGTTTGGCCGTTGACACAATACCTAGCAGCGCTACGAAGTCACTGGAAATCGCTGCGCGCTCTTTCTGCACTCAATGTGGCGGCACGTTGAGCATACAGTACGATTGTTACCCAAACAAGACGCATATAGCAGCCGGCACCATCGTAACGGGTGCAGAGCTAATACCGAGGGTGGGATGTCATCTCTTTGTTGCGGAGAAGCAACCGTGGTTCCCAATATGTGAGGACGGGGTACGCAGGTGGGACGGTTTTGATGAAGAGTTTGTGGACGTGCTGGAGAAATGGCGGGCGGGAGGGGAGAAGCAATCATGATGGACTGAGTGACTTTGTCACTGGGTCGCTGGCAAATGCTGTCCTTTGCTGTCCGCTACGATATTGTCTGAGCGTAGATGTTCGCTAGGGTCAATGGGTATGGCTATCGCTGTTGCAGCATTGGTTCTTCTGACACCACTGATTTTTACTCAACGACGACAAGATCCTGCTGTTTAAGGCTGTCAATACTATCTCCATCGAAGAGCATTCATCGTGAAGGTCTCTACATTGACCTTGAGTGCGATACAGATGAAGCTGTCGCCCGAAGTATGAACACCTAGCACGGTCACGAAGAATGGAACACTGCCCTTCTTCCTGAGGGACTCGGGGTCGGCGTAGGAAAGTGGAGAAGATCCAGATCCAGATTGTCGGGATTCTGCGCTACACAGGACTGGAAAAGATCCACTGGGACTGCTTGCGAAAGAGCACAAACAATGGCCTCAAATTCGAGCTATCTGCATGCTTCCGTGGCCTTGGTGAGGAGTGGTGGTTGGATCTTGAATGTTTCGGTTACCTCTTTATCAATCCACAAGTTTATATTGTGAGGTGTCTACCGTTGATCGAGTAGAACGAGCTTGTGGACAATGCGTGTCCTTTCGAGCTGGGCAAAAAAGGGCGCTACATTATTGGAAGTTGCAGTCTTCAAGTTGGTGGTAAAGTCAGCTAAAGAGTCAGAACGGTTATTGGACGGGAACAAGTCTACAATGGTGTATTACTGTAATAGCTATTGGACCTATCGAACACCAACTGTGTTCTTCCTCCACAGTGCTGCGGTCCGTGTCAGTTCCAACGCAATGAAGTGCATGGCCATCAGACAGCTCTCTTGTCCTTCACTGTTGGGGACAACCGAGCCATGGACGTTGCTAGCATGAGAGAGACGGGAGCTCCTCTTGTGTCGTGGCGTCGTGCATCGCGAGCCATCAGTCCGTCACACACAAAGCTGAAGATCAAACAACGCATAAAGCCTCTCAAGAGCGTCCACCAGTTTGCAGAAGCATAACTGTTCTCCTGGTCTACTATGGCGTTGATGATATGAAGTTCTGGCAGCTACTACGAACTGAGGCTCTACTGCTTCTTTGCACTTTTCGGTAGGTAGTGAAACGATCCGTTGCCTACAGTCAATCACGGTTCAGGCATAGCTAGATCACCTTGAGGTTCGAGAGGTCAAACAGCGAAATGTTTCCGTTTGACGAGTCATTTGCTGGTGTTTGCACCCCACGTGGCAGGGAAAGTGATCTGGGGCACATGAAAACATTCCTCGTCCACTTTTCCTTGACCTTCTCCCCTAACATCTTCTGAATTTGATTCACGCAGGATGTCGAGAGAATTGTGCTCACCGGCTGAGCATCCAGACACGTCTTTACGACATTCGCCTCCCGCGGTCACTAGACCTTCCCGCTCTAACAGCATATCATCATACCATCTGACATCTGGCACAATGCAACATATCGATGGGAGACCATCAACACCACAGCAGGTTGTTCCAGCCACACAGCTGGAGGCTGAACCCGCAGCGAACCACCAGTACGTGGCTCGCGTCAACAACCCACTCAACGTCTGTGCCCAACTACGACGTTTTCGATACAAGAACGAGCTCGATCCTGATCCTAGGATGTTCGCTGAACCCGACAAGCTCGATGGGCTCTCCTCAATACCACTCGAAGCTGCGCAGGAATGGCAAAAAGCTACCTTGCCGCGTACACGAACACAAAAGATGCAATACAAAAAACCTTTCGCTTCTTCGGCGAAAGTGCCACCAGAGCCTCCTCCCGGACCTCCTGCAACTGGAGACAGCCTCCAAAGCCGTCACTCATCTACCGGGGTCCCACCAACGACCTTGCCTACTAGTAGTGGGGCGCAACCAGCGACCTCGACATGCCTTTTGGGACCTGCAGACCCTTTGAGGTCACCATCGGCAAGCAATACTAAGCACGGCGTCTCTGGGATCACCACTGATACCAGTCCAATCTCAGGCATACGTGTGCCTGCAGATACAGTGAGAGCACGTCCTCAGCGCCCTCTGCCATCTCGGTGGTCTTGGTTATCTATACCCAATGGCAACGACATCTATATCTGCTCTGCTTACCCTCAATGGGAAGTCCACAGCGATATACACCCGTTTTCGTCGTCCTTTGTCGACATCCCTTTACGTCAAACCGCAGCGCCGCTCGGCGAGCTGCCTCAAGGCTACAATGGTGTCATTGATCCCAGTGGTATGGTCCGTTATCTGAACGACCAACGCAGATTTGGCGACACCAGGTCGTATATTGAGTATCTTGCGACGCACTGCACCAACAGCGACCCTCGAACACTACAGCCTTCACAGGTTATGAAGGGTTGGCCTGATCACAGAGAGCTCACCTACTTGACCAACCGGAGCTGCGCACATGTGAGTCCGACCTGGGTCTTGCGCAGCTGCCAACCCTTTTCACACCTCGAGCGACTCGACCTGTTCGACTCCTGCCCTCCAGGGCGTCTCGAGGGTCCGAAGTACCAACGCCAAGAAGTCCAACGAGCGTCGACCATTCTGGCGACTTACTGCCAAGTCAGATGACGCCACGGCTTCACTTCTCTGGCTTCTACAGCCTGCATGAGGTTCCGAACATGCCATCGGGTGTATCTGAGCCACCACATGAGCAGCCTCCTTTACCATCGATAGCGTCTCGAGTATCCCTCACTGGGACCGAGATTGTCAGCCTCGCTCATTGTTCGTTGCTACCTGAAGTACCAATCGAGAATGACGGCTTGACCGTTAAGACTGCTGCTCCGAGCAAAACTCGGACTGTCAGTGGCCATGAGCCAGTACTTTCGACATGTCTTTCCGAGCTTGACTCTGCCTTTCAGGCAGGTGTGAAGCTTGACCTCAGTGATCGGATGTCACAGGCTGCCGACGCAGCCGGTCTTCCTGATCCGTCTCTACTCAGCTCGAGCCCGGCGCCTGCTGGCAACGCCCAGACGCAGGTCGTCGCGTGTTCGCAAGTGGCACAAAATTCAGCCTCTAAACCTGCATTCCAAGTAAGGCACATGTCAGCCACTCGCGTACCGTTTTCTCCACGATTCGTACCTCGTGATGCGGCATCAACCGCTGGGGACAGCCAGCAGAATCGAGACGAACGATCAGAGCTCGGCCAGAGGTTTCCCAGACCATTGTGGGCTGATAGAGAAGATGTCATCGCCTATCTCCACAAAATCAAGACCTGGGCACGATGTTGCTCACAGTGCCCTACATTACTCGCCCCAACTGAGGACAGATGCTTGTACTGCAACTTCATTACCGAGCCGCTTAATCCAGACATGTACTTCTGGTGGCAGGAGAGAACAGGCCTGCAGGCCATGCGCGTCGTCCTGCAAAAATACGGAGCAGCTCTGATTGAAGGGCCTTCCTGGGGACGACCTGAAGTAGGAAGCTCCCGTCCGTGACTGGGCAGAAGAAGAGTAGATCCCTAGCTCAATAGCCTCATTACGCTCAACACCCTGTGTGGCTCATGCCTCCAGAGGTATCCAAATGCTTCGTGCCGCGGCCTCGCTTTGGGTCGTCAGACCTATCACTGTGGCTAGCTCTCCGGGCTAATATCATCATAGCATGGATCAAAGACTGAGTATCTTACGCTAGATAGTCGTGCTTTGCTACGTAGACCGTACAAATGCATATCATGATCTTTGCCGTAACAGTTCTTCCTAGTATCTTTGCTGCTCTCCTCTTAGGTTCACTGTTTGCACCTCACTCCATGCTTAAAACGCCCTGAACCAGCTCTTTAACACCCGCCAGCCCAGCTTAAGATGAAGAACATCTCGCAATAGACTAAAGAGATTCGTCCGGTTGATAGCCGAGTACCGCGTTTAGTCGTTAGTTATCTAAGAGAGGTCCGGCGTGGATACCTTTCTTATAGTGGTAATCGTTATAAAGTGCTCTACTATACTATTAATTAGAACTCGAGGCGAATTTTAAGTAAAAACGGAGGCGTATTCTAAGTTAAAGAAATCGCTTATTAAGACTAGTTTTTAATAGTCTAACGATATC
>Ga0210040_10000250_pt1 | contig 95459 bp, 52 predicted proteins | sample CryGeyCG12114_NA_FD_185462 | JGI IMG/M metagenome (GOLD analysis project Ga0210040, IMG submission 185462) | Groundwater microbial communities from aquifer - Crystal Geyser CG19_WC_8/21/14_NA (SPAdes) (version 2) | ecosystem: Environmental > Aquatic > Deep subsurface > Groundwater | place: USA... | reverse complement strand
TCTTGTGTTTTGAATTTTGTCATTTTGACTTGGTAGTACGACTTCGGCCGTTTAAAATGTCGAGATTATAAATGTGAATTTCATTTCAATTTATTCTGCTATTGAACTTTTGTTATCCATTGGATTGGATTTTTTTTGAGCTCAGGTCCCTGTCTTTTTTGTAGAGATTAGAGAATAGTAGTTGTTAAAGTTAGGACTGAGATTTTGTCAAGCCAGGAAAGAATCAGAGTAACCTAGTGTCTGAGATACTTATTGTCAATCAATTGCTGTTTTTCAGAAGTTGTTTTAATTGATGTTGTCTAACATGTAATATGTGTAACTTATGTAAAAAATAGTGATACTTGTTACACATTTATGATGCTTCAAATAAAGTCAACCTCGCTTTAAAACTGAATCTTTGCCTACATCTTATCTATTCTGATGACAGACTTTCTTGAATTATTTTTGATACTCATGATGATTTATTTTCATTTTTATTTATTTTATTCAATACGATTCTTTATTCCTGTACCCTGGAAAATACGAATAATTTTCTGTACCGTGGCACTTCTTTCAAATTTCAAATAATCACGTCTTCTTTACCTGTATAAACGAACTCCAAAGTTCCAAAGCTCATGAAGTGTCATATTGACACGGCACCAGTCAAAGTTTATAAGAAGGAAAAATAAATCTTTTCTGTTGAAGCTTTCAACAGCCAGAGAGACATTTACTGACTCCATATATCCATTAATAAGTCCACAGTAAAAAAAAGTATTAAAAAATTTATTTGTTTATGTATGCAATCAAAATTTTGAAAAGTATGCCAATGATGCCTTGCATGTATTTTGATTCGGAAAAGTAGAGTGCGATTTCATTAATGTTCCAAAATCTCTTCGATTGCCAACCATCCCGCTGCATCCCGGAACACTAGAACACGATTAAAATCCACATCATTTTTGAATACCACAGCTTCACTCACTTCCCTAGTTGGTTTTTTGGTGTCCTTTGGAAACCTTCCAGTGACCTTCCAGAAAAATAAGTATATGAAAATAAAAATAATCATAACAAAGAAACTCCACTTCCACTCATCAAATATACATGCTTAGTTAGTTAATTTACCATTAGTATTGGACCACTCAAAAGGAACGAAATTTCATCGTCTTTGAAACCCGACATATCCGCCGTGTAAGGACGATTTGGTCTGTAGTTCAAAATAATAATAATCATTAAACTTTCATGAGTAAAACAAATATATAGAATCGTTATGCTGAAATAGGGTGCAAACTGCAAAGTTAAGCCTAGTTCACATTCACATGGATGCGATTTTACGTGCGATGTTATGTGCATCTGCGATTGTACATGCGATGTCATCGCATGTTCACCATAGTCGCGATAAATCGCATCAAAACAAAAGTTCAAATCATTGAACTTTTTAGATGCGATCATGCGATCAGTTGATTTAATTTTCACTAACAAACGAAATACAATCATCATCGCATCTCCATATGAATCAAACAAAGAATTATGTTGGTGCGTCAACGCATGCGTCTAGGCGGAGCTTTGTGATGCAGCATCAATCGCATGTTCAAATCGCATCCATGTGAACTAGGCTTTACAAAGTTTTAACTACATTCGTTTTTGTATAGCTTATATATAGTGACAAACGCAATAATGATACTGAGGAGCTAGAAAAAAGACTTCGAGAGTTGAGAATCAGAGGCAATAGGATTGCATCAAGATTCCATAATGCAACATTTAAAAAAACATTATAAAAAACTAATTTTTTGTACATGTTTTAGTTAAATTTAATTTGTTTATGCTCACAGGTACTGTAGGTGCAGCAGTTAGTTCAACAAAAAGGCTTTAAGTGACTCTGAACAACTGTTCACAATTCACGGTAAGTAACTTTGCATGAAAAGAATTTTTAGCGTCCGCATGAGGTCGCATGAGTTTGTTAACAGAGGAATTTTGACGTGGTTAGAGCTCAGGAGAGAGAAAATCACTGTATACTTTAATTCACGGGTGGAAAAATTTGCCCGAAAATTAACATACCGACCTGTTCATTTCTAGGTAAAGTTTAATTAATTGAACGCATAATGGCGAATTGTCAATATGTTATGATTAGATTAACTAATCACACTACGACTAGTCAGATCCCTGTTTAGTTTTGATCTTGTTTATATCTCAATGCCATCATGACTGAATATTTTCCTGTTTTGTTCTAAATTTTCTTTATGTACTAATCATGCTCTAAATCATATGAATCATTGAATTAGCATAGCAATAAACTTGATTATTATTATAAAAAACATTCAACTTATTTCACCCAATGGATTGAATCTCCACATAAGTATTCCGACTGCCAGGAGGCCCCCCTTCAATCGTAGGTATCCCATTCCTGACATGGACGATTTGATTCCTCTTGGGAAAGGGAACCTTTTTGGCCACTCTAGCAGCAGCCTTGGCTGCTGCTACAGTTGATCGGTAAGAAAACGGCGTGGCATGACCATTCATCTGTCTTGTATCCAACTCATATGCGTTTCTACTGAAAGGGGATGACGGATTCTCATACGGACTGGCCAATGAAGCCGCTTGCTTGTGTCCATCCTCTATTTCGGGCATTTTCGATTTGGGCCGTACTCTCCTCAGTGAACTTCGGTAAATTCCCCTGTTAGAATAAATGGGCATATGGTTCTCGTCCTCATCCGATGGGGATAAAGGTCGCCGTCTTTCCACAGGAATCCAAGAGTCCAGCTTTTCATTGCTCATCAATCGGTCAAAAGTAGGCATAGGGAAGGGTGGAGGCTGTGGTCGTTTCAAATATGGGAATGGGGAGGGTCGTGTGGCGTTATAGCAAGGTTGAACGGTTGGCTTGTAACCGCGGTTGAAAGGGAAACCTTGGGGATTGGGACAAGAATCTTGCTCCTCCAATTCCGCCGCTTTCACCCGTTTGATTTGACGGATCCTTTCGTACAAGTTGGGAATGATGATTCTACCTCGTTCTTCCTTTTCTATCATTCGGTCATGGAGCTCACTGAACACACTGGATGTAACGGAAACATTGTCAGCTTCCGAATCGTCGTGCGTCCCAAGAGCAGTTGTGTCGTACACGGGTTCTTGCAATGATCTATGGAACTTTGCGAATCTTCGGAGTGGCATGATGATTTTGTGTAGTTAAAGTTATAAATCAGTATTAAAAATTTTGACCGAATTCAGAATAATATTACATGGATGAGTAGAACTTTTAGAATTGTGGACTGTTGAGACCCTCCATATGCAGTTGTTTACCAGGATGCAAACAAGAAGACACCATGACAACGGATTGAAGTTGGGTGCATGGAAATGGAGTGAATGAAAATTGCAACCAGAAATTTTAGTAAGATGAGCACTCAATTTGAGTGGCATGATTTATTATATATGTTTTCATTTAATAACTAAATTCTCCGGTCCGGACGTATCGGATGCTAAAAGACTTACACCAAAACCCCTCTAGTATAACATGGTAGCAGTTTATATAGGAATAATAATAACAAGTTACTAATAAAATTCCCACCGTTCCTGTGTTAAGGAGAACGACTAGATCAATAAAATACATGTCATTTAGACAAACTCACTATTACTTCCAAAGTCGTAAGAATAATAATACTTTAAGTCAACTAAAATTTTAACCCATTTCACATAATATAGTGAGTGAGTGCTCCAGTAAAAGTGGTCTCAAAGTCAACGTAAAATGTTACCAGATTCCAGAACTTCTATGGAATGTACAGTTGCATTATTTCATCAGTTCAATATAGTTTTTACACAATACAGGTAGTACACGTAGGATCTTAATAGATGTATGCAAAGCTCTATATTTTAACGTTTTTACTATCTATTATTATTGTTCTTGGGATTTAGTCACTTACAACGTTCTAAATAAACATGCACACAATAAAGACAATAAAATGCACACAATCATGTTTTAACAGTACGTACACGACACACTACTATAAAATATCCTATGTTTTAACCTTTTGACAAAAATAGCATGTCCTTCTGACCAAATCAATTGCATATTTAACCATACACAGATTTTCAAGAAGATTTTTGTCTTTTCTCGAGCGGATTTTGTTAGAACTCCTAAATAGTTGCTTCATTACATGGAATGCTTTTATCTAATTCATTGGGCTGCATTGCTTTGCATATCACTGTATCTTAAAAACTTGTAAAATAGCTTAATTGGGTCATAGCACAGTAAAAGTAATGTGATTAAGCCTAGTTGCTGAACATGGCATATTTTCATTCGTGACGACACATATACTCCATATAAAATTACTATCCAAGAGCATCTATCAATGCAGATACAACAATTCCAAATTCCACTCATAGCTTGCATTCTTTCTTTTCTTTTCTTATATTTTCTAAAGTTGCGATGCGAGTCTTAATTTACAATGCATATTTGGGACTTGACCATATTGAACTTGACCGAAAACTTCACTCTGCACAATATGAAACAGCAAAGTGATTTCATATTCATTCATCTATCAAGTCACACATAGCTAAAGAAATCTAACAGCAGAGTCTGAGGAAATAAAAAATACTCGCTATATACTACACTAAAAGTTACATCAAAAATCAGCCATGCATTTTACGACACAATTTTTGGGACGATCCAAGGTATCAGATTGAATGGATGGAAATATTCATTATTCATTCGTTAAAATCAACTATAGCTACACTAATTAAATTATACACAGCATTCATCCTATGGAATGCATCGACATTATATGATTGCAAAAAGAGGTTTAAAAGCAGTGATAATGCTAACCAACAAGTATATCGATCCTAGCAGTTAGCTAGTCCAGTTGGTTAGTTAGTACATAAAGTGACTAAAATATGGAGGGAACCACGTGCCTTTATTCATACAGAGGATTGGATGAGATAATTCTTCAACCCTGCCTTTTCAATTGCTTCTCATTTCAATTTGACGGAATCAGCGTAATTATTAATCCACAATAAGTCGTGTGTGACTAACTACTGGGCAGCCATTCAATACACACCCTTGCATACTATAGTCAGTTGTGAACCATTTTTTTATACACTCATCAACTAATCTCTTCAGTACAGACTTTGCATCATGTCATCGAAGGTCATAATACTTTCTAAATCAATAAATTGCATACGCAAGTACTTCTGCAATCCGTACAATAAGTACCTGGACGGTGATCCACTCTAAAAAACTCCGAGTCACTGAATTGGCAAGATGGTAACTCCTGTTTAAATGCAGAAGAAAAGGACATCTATTACACTGAACTCGCTAAATGTACAATTTATAACCTACAGCAAGTATATTCAACTGACTCAACTCATTATTGCTATAGTTAGTTATGATCATAATGAATTGTGTGTACTTCAAGTTAAGCTTAATTGATTCCACATGATCATATATTAAAAACATTTAATCTAAATTGCACAATATCGTGAGTGCAAATAAACATAGTAAAATTTACAAATCCACAGCTTACTTACATTATACATAATAGTCAAGTGTCTAACAATAGTAAATTGTAAGAATACTTCTTCCACTAATCACAATAAGAATCCATGAATGGTTTAAATTCAAACACAGCAACACATGGCAAGCTTCTTGTTTTCAAAATGAGTTGGAGCAAATGTTTGCATTCACTAACCTTTTGCCAATTACAAACGAGTTACTCAAGACAACTACGAACTGAAGACAGAAGTCTCCAAGCACTACTCTCTTCAGCATACTCTGAACTAACAAAAACTCGAGGAATTTCCAACAACCGTTTAGTACAGTAGTCATAAAATTAACATTGTTTCTATACTACCTAGTATCACTGGATATTTGGCCATTTCGTCAGAGTAACATCACGTGCCGTTTTCAAAGATACATACAAATATGTATATAATAAGCATCATTAGTCATTAGTCCTTATTGTAGCAGTAATACACAGGTAAATAACACTCTGGCGAAGCCATCAAAGATAATTTTAATCATTAGATTTGTCATACTCATATCTTCTACAATTATCCATTAAATTCGAAAGGTATATAGATATATTTCGTACACATGTATAATTTCATAGCTAATAGCGATGCTGAAACTCATGATGCCAGCGGTTGAAATCAATGTGAAATATCACAATAGATCCTGTGGCCAAACCAGCCAACAAAAATCTGCAATACAAAAATAACACTTTTCATTGCCGCACAAAAACGAAAGATAAATACTACAAATGCATGAAATATCGAGCTAACCTGTGGTCATGTGATAAAGCCAACGAACGGACAGCACTATCACATGCTGGAAATGCATACAAAAGTGCCAATGAAAAGGTTCTCCAAACTTCAACAATTCCTTTGTCTCCTCCAGTTATCAAATATTCACCATCTCGACTCAACAGCATACACTAATGATGAAAATAACACATATCGATTAAAATTACATTTTTTCAACTGACACAAAAAATACAACTCTCCCATTGCGCAAAACTTACATGGATATTATCATGATGAGTTTGGTGCCTCAATCTACGACCATTCATTGTGAAAGCTGCCACATTGCCTTTCTCATATCCCACTACAACAATCCCTTCTCGCGACATGGTCACATTCTCTGGAGCAAGAAATCCTTCAGGGGCTTCCAAAGTGCGAAGCAAGTCCCCAAACGTCGTATGAACTAATACTGGTCCAGCTATAAGAAAAATTACACTAATTTACAACACAGTTCTCATTTAACAATGCAATAGAGTAGGAAAACGGAACGGACATTCAGAGGCACTGACTACAAGTCCCAATTCTGCAGAAATCACCAAGGCAGTCACCGGGGTGTCATGTCCAGTCAATGTAGCTCTGGGAGACGGATGGTCACCATCCCCAACAATAGCCTGACATCTAGCGTTCCAATGCCATAATAGTACAGTACAATCGGCAGATCCTGAAGCAATGTAGCAATCTGATGTGATATTGCACTCAGAGCGACCCAGACAAGTCACCACTCCAAAATGGCCAAATATGATTTGCACGATTCTCGCTGAAAATAAAGATACCGCTCGTTTATTTAGCTCTAACAATATATTACTATCCACACAGACAGGCAGTGTACCTGTTTCAGTAGAAAAAACTCTGAAACTGTGATCCCAGAATCCACACGCGATGAGGAACTTCGAGTCCACTGTGGTCACAAAACAGTTGGACCTCATTTTCACCTTTTGGCTAAAATTATCACCCAAATGACGTTTTGGTAAATGATTGCTTCCTTGGGATAGTACTGGATCCATAACCAGAGGCATATTGGCTGCCAAATTTTGGTTTGTTTCAGCAAAACTTGGTGAATGAATTGAAGCTGAAAAACAAATTAAAAAAAATTCTATTAGAATTATCAAGACAACGCTTGTAAATAATTAAAAACCACAATTTTACTTACCCGAGTACGAAGTATTCCATTTGTTGACTGCAAAATTTTGACTAGTGGTTATGGTAACTACAGACGGTTGCGGTAGTTGAGGGTACGTATTTGCCGAAATATGGCAGATTGGCGAGTTTGAAATAAACTTCATAACCATGCAAACATCGTCCGGGACGGCAGAAAACATCATTGGGGACTGTAATGTACCATATTACTCTCATGTTAATTCATGTTTACACTGCAAAAGTGGCAAGTATTTTAGATTACGTTACCAAATGCATAGCTGAACTCCGAGGAGGATGAGGCTCCATCAACAGCTGGGATGGAGTTTGTCCAAAGTTGTGGATTTGGTTTTCTATCGCCTACAATGAATTTCATTCGTAGAATATCATAATACGAATTATGTGACGGCAATTCAGCAATGAAAATATTGACTTACCTCAAGCATAACAGGATCATTGATGGATTCAAGATCCACACTTCCTTCATATGTCAGATAGTAAAACACGTTTGTAGCACGAACCGCTTCTGGACCTGATTTTAGAAAAAACATTTCATTCCAGTTAATTTGCAGATGAAAACGAAGGGAAACTATTTTTGTGTTTTATGGATTTTATGGAACTAATATCGAGTTGATATTGAACAATATAATACGCACTCTAACTACAAAATCTATAAATGTAGATCTAGTTGACAACACTAATTACGCAGGAATAAGCAAACATGCAAAGAATACAAACCATATTGGATGTAAGGGTAAAAAGTGTTTATAAACAGGGAAATAAGAGCGCAGAAAAAAATATCGAGTTCGTGTATATTCTGTAGCATTACCAAAAAGAAATGGATCCTTGCATGTCCTGTGAGTGAGTACCTTCATACCCCATACTATGAATTAGTGGGCGTTACGACGCATTACTGTTTAACGAGTTACACTAAAAAAACTTGAAACGCTTAATTTTTCTGTTCCCTATTCAAACGTATTAACAGAGTTCGGGAATTTTGTAATGTTTTTTTTCATATTGGTTCTACTATGAAGGTATTGATAAGAATTTTTTCATCTTTTTTGAGACTCCTTGAAAAATCCTCCACGCATTACAGTTGAAAACAACACAAAACAAATCCCATTACAATTTACTCAACTATTAACCATCATAGCATTTATAAACTGCATAGCTACTAAAAAAATCACAAGATGGCTCTGAGAGTTAACCAAGTACACACGCAAATAGACGAGTAACATGAATTCATAATTTTGTACGAAATTTTCACATTCCAAGCAATTATACTAGCAGCTATTTTTCAGTTACATAGCTTGACTAACTTCTTTTTCTTTGCCTCCATCACAGTACTGAAAAAAGTTGCCATTCACTTTTATCGGGAAAGCATTCAAACAAATTAGAGGGGAGAAATGTATGAGAAAGAAACAAGAAGGGGAGACAAAAAGAATTCCATGATCCATCCTAAAAATGAGAGTTGTTGTTTCCATTAGTCGATTTTATTTTCCAAAGTTATCTTACGTAGCCATCTATCCTTGTCTTACTTTCCAAGCTGCTCACATGCACTTTCAAGTCATTCATATACTTATAGAGCTATAAAAAGGACGCACAGAAAGCAACTGAGAGGAAGCAGCCTGTCGCACTCGATTTGTGCAAATGCAACTCTTGAAGCCTCCCATGGGATCCACCAATGAGGACTATGACAAGATGTTCGCATAAATATATTGCATTCTTTTACAACCCATTTTTTAACCTTTCCAGCCCTTGGAAACTCCATTTACCGTTAATTTGGAAACATGAGACTAAAACAAACCTACTATACACATTAGAGTTCTTAGCTTTGCACCAGCAAGTCATTGACACAAACTCAATTTTGGTCCCCAGGGCAATTCAGAATAAAAAAATCCATTTCTAAGTCTTACAAAGATTCACTCGATTCGAAATATCATGCTGATTTAAGAATGACACGTTCCAGAAAAGTTAACACTTGCCAAACATTGAGACTAACACTATATCCCGTATGAGTTATAACTGGCAAATGCTCCTGCAAATGGGAAAGAAAAACGAGGGAAATTTCCATCTATATACGTGGATGGAAACTGAACAGGATGTATCCTCAAAGGTCCCACTCATTCACACGAACATGTCACATAATTCAAGCAAAGGAATGGGGAGACAACAAATTAAGACATCAATACAACTTTTGCTCCTCTGTTTTAACCAAAGTACACACACACACATGCATTACAAACATATGATCTAGGGTTGATTCTCTGCAGACGAATCAGTCATTATACAACGACTCCAGTTCCAATAATCATTTTAACCAAAAGCAGATCCTCTTTTTCTACCATTCTAACAAACTAACCAACTCTCGCTCTTAAATTAGAACTATCTATTCCAAAGCTATTTACACTGCTGTTAAAGTCAACATGCCACAATTACATTACATACAGTACCTGACTATGGTACCGGATATTAAATACATACTATTTAACTTACCTCGTTGCTTGTATCCAAACACGAGATCAATCCATTGATGAAGTTGACAAGACACTATTTCCGACTCCAAAGCCTGAAAAAATTCGACACATACATTAATTATTACTACATAATATAGTAGCTGCCAATCAGCATGTATCTATTGTCTAGTAACCGTGGCCCAAATATCGATATAGCGCGACTTTTTAGACTCACCATTCTATGAATGCGCACCAATTCTTCCGGTGTAGAAGCCCATGGCGGCAACTCAATGTCATCCACAACACTGCCTTCATCCTGACTGCCCAACTTATATCGATGATTATTCACAAACATTTCGGGCAAATAGAAAAGTTCTGGGATCAGCTCCTATATAACCGCATTGTAAACATCCATAAAAACCAGTACACCCACATAAACACGGAGGAATCATCTTATAAAAACAAAAATGCGTACTTTCACATCCGACGTATCTCTTTGGCAGTTTTTCCAGGCTAATGCTACTGAAGAAAAGATGCGATTGGGATGATCAAACTTTCCACCCTGGAGGGCCAAGAACATTGTTGTAAATGGCTCCTATGTTTTGCACACAAAAAAAAGACCACATTTAATGCATCCAAACTAAACAGATGAGCAGACAAAAGGATCCAATTGTGCTCACTCCCATCATATTCACATCTCTTTCTTTACTCATGTGTAAGTGTAAGTGTAAGCAAACCTCACAGGGAAGCATACTAACTAACTAGCCATGTTTGCTAGCCAATGTCAGTCTGTATGTATTCATGGAGTACATTAAAGTGGATGATGCGATATAATGAATAGGTGAGAACAATGTGATCAAGTTCCCAACGAAAAAAAAAAACATTTTATAAACTATGATCTTTATGAATGTGATCTGAGGGTGCAGACACAATCATATTACAAATAAATGATCCCGTGGATTGGAAAGAGACCAGGTGAGGTGAGTGAACAAAATCATGGTCACAATAACATATAGTGAGTGTGGTGGTATACTCAACAAAATGAATGCATACTCTGTGCTCAAGGAAACAATGAGGAGGAATAGAAAAGAACATTACCACTCTCAATAGCCAGTTCAATGTAAAAGCAGCAGTTGAGTAATGAGACCCGTAATGGAAAGGGGGAATACTCTCGTGCTCCCAGCTGTTGTATCTCTCTTCGAAATACGCCCGTCGGCTTGGATTTAGCGCTCCAACAGGCTGAAATGGGACACAAATCATTAATAAGTTGTGAATACACATAATGCAATATAGATTTTGGGAAAACACAAATCATTGTATTTTCCAGAATCAAAGGAACATCATGAAAGCTGTGAAATGTTGAAAAAATACGGTACTGATCCGCATTAAAAATTAAAAAAAAAGACGAACAGACTAATAATAATTGAGATTCCGATTATTGTTTTCAGTAGCAAACTAAACAAGAAAATGATTCTTTATCACCAACCAAAGTAAATAATATATCATTACAATCAGTTACCTTGGATAAGTCCCTATAATTACTGGACAAACTCAAATCCAGCTCTTTAGATTCGTAATTAGTGAGGATCCACGGAAATACAGGGTACTGGTTCAAGTCATTATACGTTCTCCCTGTAATATCGCAATTTGGGCAAAAAAACAAGAACAACTCATTGTTATCCGTAATTCAAGCAAGCCAATTTGTCTGTACACAGTGAGCACCCTCATATCATGAAGTATTTAAGAGAAACCAAAACAAACAATTAGTCTAAAGTCCTCATGTCCTTACATAGGCTCAAATTCTAATTTATCTGACAGTATTTTTTAGTAATACTTACCTAACCTACCTAACTTAACTATAATCACAGTATTTTGCTCAAACAGGAAAAAATTATTGACCAAATCAGTTTAACTTTTTAAGGCTCAAGGCAAGATTTTGGGAAATTCGTAAGCAGGAATGAACTTGCCATCCACTTGTAGCTTCTGGGCTTACTGGTATTATTTCCATAATGAGCTTATTATACGTAGCTCCATTTTATTCTGTAATCCTTCAAACTTATCTTGCAATCAAAATATTACCAAAATTCCTGTGCTATAAAAAATACTGCACCCTGCCTTGATTACCGTGATCAATCCCAAGAAATAATGAGCATCAAAATTATGACAGCATAAACTCCCGCAATCAACAATCATAACTTCTTTTACCTCATGTTTACTCAAAATTAAATCTTTTGTGGCCACTCAAAAGTTTACTTGCATATGAGTCTATTTTTCTTTACACTACAGAAAACATAAATCCATGAATTTGGCCATTGATAAACCACTTGCCTGCAATCGTATTCAGGAACATGAGATACTCAAAATTAGAGATTTCACGTCTTTGCCATTTTTGTGTCATATTTGACGCTCTCATCAACTGCCTTGGAGACATCATAGAAGCCCGTCTGAAAAAAATAAATAAATCACGTTAACAAGTGCTACGACATACCACCAGTGCTATTATGCATTCGGCTAAAGTGTCATCTTTTGGCATACACTTTTATTTACTTTTTATGACAAGCAACTAGATATGTATTATTTATTGTGCAAGACAAAGAAAAAAATGTCGGCAACTCCTGTTTTTTCACTGCGAAACAGGTAGGCCACTCACTTTAAACTGCCCATAAATAATACATCATAAGAGGACTTTTAAAACATTAGGACTACTATAAAATATAAAAGGTAAAATTCTTAACCGTCAGTGTAAGGAATTAGTAAAGTTCCCAGAAAACTTGTTCTCAAGTGTACTTAAGATGATGACAACAAGTGACAATTGTATATTCACACGACATAGTAACAAAAACAAGAAAAATGTGCATTAAAAGTCCTGTGTTATACTCACTCCAAAAGAATTTTCTAATGTCAAATATTTTTTTTTGTTTCTAACAAACCCAACACCTAAGTTGCAGTCAGTGAGTGGTACAATGGGAAAGACAAATTCGTTTTGACAGTACAAAGCGTATATCCCACTCAATCAAGAAATTTGCTCGTCTATGTAAGAAAATCAACTATATGTTTACCTCATTCATGATGGTCTATCTATAATTACGTAACTAACTAAGGGAAAAGAGTTGCAAAACTAGAACTATGCCATAAGCCTTTCTCAGTCAGTCAGTCTTCCTAGCTCACTAAGTAAGCCGATTATGAATTTAAGAGGACAACCCTCATAAATACATGTAGTGTGGAGTGCACAGAAAGAGAAAGAAACAAATTCACTGTCATCGTCTTTTTATAATCTTCACTTGAATAGCTGCCCATACATGTAACTCAAGCTGCTCAGTTAGATTCTCAACCTTTCCATCTTTACGCATCTCGCGCGCGTAGTACTCACTCACACTTTTTTGCTCCAGCTTTTAAAATGGATCATATTCTGTCAAAAAATAAACTTCCCCTTCACTGCTTAAGGGTGAGTCGGCGTATATAAACTAACTACAAACGTAACAAGGTTCGGCAAACTACTCGACAATATAAGATTCCTCCTATTCCTATTATGTAGTCGTTGGGTACAAAAAGCTAGAGCAAACGAGAATCTGTCAAATGTTTGTAATCCTTCAACCCAGCTCTGATATGCGTGAGTAATAGATTTTGACATTATGTTAATGTTGACCAAATTGTTATTTGCTATTCAAAGCATTTTCATTTGCTTGAGAACTTGAGATTCTAAGGCTACAACCCAATCCAAAAAGAAAACGAAAGATGCTCAAGAAGTTAGTTTTCATAGTCGTATCATGACGCCTAGGTCCATTGAAAGTCATATTTAATTAATGCTTGCAGATTTTTGGCTCCAAAATGGACATTTCATTATGTGGAAAGGAGGGAAAATAAATAAAAAATGTGACTAAAAAATCGCACGAAGTTTTAAAGCATTAGTTGACTAGCACGCAATAGTAAGTAATGATGGACCAAAAAATATGACGAACTTTTACCAAATCTTCCCACGTTTCAAGGCGTGAGCATAAATGATCACGAAGTGGTTTTCTACTACTAAAAACATTTGACTTGTCTACGGTGTTAAATCCTACATTGTCTTGTACTGTATGTACATATTCAAATACAGTACACTAGAATCATAAATGCACCCGTCATCTTTTTCTGAAGGCTGCTAATAAGACAGGAGGAGTTTTCTTGACAACAGTGCTAGAAAAGTCAGAAGACTATGAAGCGTATACTAAATCCTGTCATCACCGAGCAAATTATTTGACATAATTAGTTAGTGAAAACAACCAAGACTGATTATTAATTTCAAAAAAAACATTCTTTCTCAATGTGGCAAAACTGATCAATACATATAACAAAAGCTAATTAACAAAGCGTATCATTATGATCTCAGTTATAATCATACTCAACTCAACTCATAGTAACTCATCATTTTTTAGTCTACACCTTCTATTGTTAATTAAATTGCCATGTCCACATTCCCTGAGTACCGGTGCAATAAAAGATCAACTTTCCATTATCTATATACACACAGTATCAACATGACACGCATGCCATTATTAATGATAAGCCCTGAGCATTGAAATCCTCACACAATTATAACCATCAAAAGAAAAAAATTACCATTGTTGGAACAAGTTTTACTCATTCCCACATGATCGTATTTTACATGATTGTCAATTGGCCTTTCCACAGTTTCAATCTTGAGAGCAATAAATCTCTCAAAACAAGTGATACGTTGACAACTTACACCGGCAAAAAGAAGAGAATAGAACAACTTGTACCTGGTCTGAGGAATTCCATATTTGATGCCAACACCAACCCTTGGGAGCGCTTTTATCACTTTTTTCACGGTGGCTTGGTCGGGAAATGCAAACATGACCGATGCTGAAAACACAACCAATTGTTAGTTAGTCTCATCAGCAATTAGTCATTAACTACAAAATTTATAAAAACCCAAAAACTTATGTTCAAAACCAAAAAAAAGCTTGGAATACCAGCAGCTAGCAAAAGCAAGCAACAACAACCTCAAAATATTCTACATAAATATATCATATAGGCAAGCAAAACTACTCAAACTCGTGCATAACCCGGTGAAATATAAAATGAGGGCTTTGCCTCCAACGTTTTTTTTATATTAATGTATGAACTTTCCGCCAAAGATCCCGACTATCTTAATTGCACCTATAAGACCTGCACGAATGGCTATACTCATAGTTCATTGAGAAGCCACGTCTCCATCGAATCCTTGATGGACTCATGCAAGTGTATTGCATACAGAAAGAGAAAAAAACGTTCCTCCAAATCTACGAACTGCTTTCCAACGTTCATCATCACTACGAAGCCATGTAGCTAACCATGTAAATAGATACCTTATTACAAGAAAACAAACAAAAGAAGCGTCTATTCGCTCAGCCCACTGTGCATTCATTTAGCTGGTACACGAAAGATTTGCTCGCAGCTATCCAAAAGCAAATGAGCATAACAAATGGATTTGGAGGCGCAAGAATATTATGAGAGATGCAATCAAGTCCATGTCAACACATCATGTATAAATGAATGTACTATTAGCAGCCACTTATTTAGAGAGTTTTCCGCCCTTTTTCACTACTAGGCAAGAGAGCTTGGCTTTGAGAATTGCATTTAGCCGACTTTTGCTCCTATCATGGCTAATGAATTCCCGATTTTACTTTATAAGAAAAGGGAGCAGAAAAAAAGCTAGGATTACATATAGGTGTTATCAACAGTCCCAATTGCCGAAGAAAATTCCAACGGCTCTATTTAATTAACTGAATAAGCAACCAGTGCTGTGAGCGTAAAAAATGTAAATACATGGATGCATAGTCTCACCTAAAAATGAGGGAAAACAAATGAAACGATTATTTGTTAGAGCATCCTATTACACGTACTGGATGGATCCATATTTGAAGCTTAAGTACACATTCTACAGAATTTATAGACTACAGAAATGCATAAAATCAGAAGAAGGAATGCACATAGTTACTAACCAGGCAGCGTCTAACTAATTGTAAGAATGCAGGGGAGCTCGGCGCCATGCTCGTAATTGAAATCTTACCACACAAATGGTCTACGCAAAAGCCCTAATAGGGGGTAATAAACAAAGCAAAAAGAGCACTTCTCGTCAGTGACATAATGTAAGCCATAAGTGTGCATCACGTACGCATAAATATGACATAATTATAATAAGTGACAGCCAACCAAAGAACACAAAACAAATACATCTATGCACATACCTGAACCCAACCAAAAAAATTTTTACAGTAGAATTTACAAAATTTTCCCACATAGTTAGGAGCACCAAAATACTAAAAGTAAAATTGCATTAAATACAGCTTCACCGCCGTTTGCAAAAAAACAAACCAATGCATGCATAAATTATTCTTCATCTGAAAATTACATTTAAAATCACCAAATCGGATAGGAAACAATGAAAATGGAAGACTTCATTGAATGCACAGCACGATAACATCCTTCATCCGCTAAACAATAGTTTCCAGTTCAATAGGTTAAAGCAATAATGCCAATAATGGGCCTGACATGATACGTAAGCATTGAGCACAAAAGGATAACTAGCTAGTTAGTTAGTTAGTTAGACGGGCAGACACAAGACAGAAAAAAAGGAAGCAGGAAGGATCCCAAATAGTTGAGTATAGAAAGCAAACGAGCCCTTCTAACATCTTCCAGTAGACTCGGTATACAGAAACACGTATTGTTGTATGTATACCATAGGTTGTCTTCTTGTTGTGTCATAATTCTTCGTCCGCATGGTTGGTCCTGTCTGTCCATAAGACCAGCAAGCGAGTCGGTCTCTCTGCCCACTATTGACTGCACAGGGGCCTCATAATTAATAGAAGGGTCAAACAGGGAATGCGTTTTTACAGGAGAAACAAAAGCACTGCAGGTTCAAAACTTTTATCCGTTCATAATTTATGTACAAATAACATTTCTTCCGCTCTTCACCATAAAAGGTTAGACACACATATTTACTGTATTTATTAGATAGACTCTGTAAGATGATATCTCTCGCAATCGGTTTTTGACCTAATCTTTTTCAAGTTTAGAGCTCAATGCATACAGTTTAGAGTGCAAACTTTTTAAATTTAATAGGCGGAATTTAATAAGGAGTGAATTTAAAGTTAAATTACAAAGTTCAAGTTTATACTGCATCAGAATTCCACTCTTTTATCATCTCCTGTGTTTGTCAATTGATTGATTTTGCTATTTTCTGTAAACTCAGAAATAGGAACGAAAACTATCTTGCTACATCCACCGAATGCGGTAATTGCAGAAAACAGTCCGAACCACCGGTTGCACACCAACACAGACCAAATAAATATTAACGATTCGAAATCCACATTTAGCAGCATATAAAATTCAATAAAGTTGCCATCAATTGCACGATTTACTTCTCTTCGTTAGCGTATACCATATGCAAAAAGCATGATGCATGCATATGAAGTGTACTGTAGAAACACCCTCATGTTTTCAATAAATGCAACTAACTACAAGTTGCTCACGACTTTGGCTTCTACTACTTTTTCACCCAGGTTTAAGTAAACACTAGAGACTTTATTATCCTTCGCCTCATTATAGAGTCTACCAGTGTGGAGCCATTATCACGGGATTAGTCCCTCACTGTTTATCTATAAATTTGACTAATTGCACACGATCTTGTAATTATCATCTTTAATAGGAAACTAAGGAAACTCAAAACAATGCTTTTATATTAGTTTACTTAGTTAGTCTACTAGGTATTTCCATATGTATCGCCAGGAATGCGGTTGTACAATGACAATAGAAAACTAGTGTGGGTGCTCACATATACAGCATATAAGATAAGTACATTATGTAGCTTGCATTGTTTCTCCAAACATGATGCATCGGGATTTCGTTTCCAGCACAGTGAAACGTGGTGCAGTAATAATAATAGGACCGAATGAGTGGAGCCGAAAACAAGTTTCTATGCGACTAACCATGTGCATACTATGTATCCTTCCTTGCAGGTTCAGTCCAGTACTAACTAACATGTAGATCTAAGGATACACCTTTATAGATGCAAAGGCTCTGTCCTTTAAATTTAAAGGTATATCTTTAAATCATACATTTAGATCTAAAGCCCCAAAGTTCTCCATCTTCTAATGAAAACAAAACAGCTCGCAAAGTCGCACACGGCAAATTGCGCAAGTATTTTATGTCATGATGATTATCGTAGTTTTTGGGGATAATTTTCCAAATGATCGGTTTCAAGAAGATAACTGCGTCTTTCAACCGTAAGCTTAGGTCACCGTTAAATCTAAAGGTCATTCCTGAGAAGTCAAGATATACCTTTAGATTTAGAGCGAATTTGGGCCCTTATATCGACACAAGACTGATGGTGGCTCGTTTATTTCCACCACTGATGGCCTGGTGGCACTACATAACTACATTGGGTGAGATCAAATGCTCACACACATTTGTCACACTGGGACAAGATCCACATTGCTCAGTCAGCAGCTCACTAACTAACTGAACAAAAAGTATACTGTTGTTTCAAGGGATTTGTGTGCTACTTGTGATAATGAATGTGCATTCCCAGTCTCGGAAACCAATTAGAGGGTTTTATGTATTTACTTTTTAGCTGTAGCGGTAAAGCTATTGCTTGTTAAGCTCCTTCCTTCCTACTAAATATTGTCTTTATAATTGCAATGCTTGCACGCACGCTGGAAAAGCAAGCTGCAGAGGATAAAAAACAATATCCTAAATTCAATGCTCATGATGTGAATGAGCACAGCTTAAAAACAACATCATCATCCCTCATGTTGAAACTACGGATTATCGACTTACTTCGACTGGCAAGAAAAATCTCAATTGCCACATTTTGTAGGAGATAATGCCTGGAAAATATTGCTCGGATTTCACTGAAGTACCATTTCCCGTGCAAATGGTCACAGTATTTCAAGACCTGTAACATAAGACAAAAATAATTATTACTCGTTGTCAATATCAGCATCTTGGAATCAAATGCAAGCAAGCCAATTGACCTTATGCATTCATAACATTTTCACCATTTGTGCAAGTCTACTAAATCTGTGCAGAAAAGCCCATTCAACAGACATGCATGATGACATAAACCTTTTACTCACAGCAAAGCTAACCCAAAGGCCAGTGGACCCATGATATATGTATTCTAATACAAATTTAATGGAAACCAATCTTCTTGAATCATGAATGACAAGTCAAAATTTGATACTAATAATTGCATGTAATCAACTCAGAGTGATTCATACCAGCACAATGAACAAGGCGAGGGGAAAGATTAGAGAAAACAGAAGACTTAATAATCGCTATGGTATGGAATGGAGGGGAGCGCAACAGACCAAATCTGAAACGGAAAGATCCGAATCGAATTCACTCGTGTGCCCTTTTTTCTTCTCAACACTCCTGAATAGGGTAGAAAAAAGTCAGTGACCATCTTCCACATTAATAAGCATACATTATAAACCAGCCAATAGATTATACACCTTCAAGTCTTTTCTTTGTATGCATCTACCGTATTAGGGTTACTATTTATCACTGTTGTATCATTACTTACCATAGTTTTTTCAAGAAGGAAAAACTTAGGCGTTAAGAAAGCTCAAAACCGGGTATGAGGATGCAAAAACTAACTTTACTACCACACTACAGCAGTACTAACTAGATTCCCAATGCACTTGCTCAGTTACTCACAGTCAGTGCTTTCTGCTCGCATGGGTAGTTTGGTGAACTCATTTCTCCGCCACTGGTTGGTGGAGGGTCAAAATCAGATTACATTATCCATTAGTGAACCCAAGCAATTCAACACCATTCTTACACTCACAAATGGCCCTGTGTAATAAGTCTGTAGCATTACAATTTTACACTCCTGTACATATGACAAGCTACGGTTACATAGTAGTCCCAATGAATAAAGATTGTTTTTGCAACACTGGACAAGAGGATGAATAAAAGTGAAATGAATTGAGTGAATTAACGTCGTTCATCTTGGCTAAAAGTAGATGGGGACTTGAATTGAAACATTTTTCATTTCGTGATTAGAAGCCATTAGTAAATAGAGCGGTCTGGAGTTTCCCTGTGCTTTGCTCACTTTTGTTCACCATGTGTTGCTTCTCCCTTGGTTCAAAACATTTACCTTCGCTGCTTTCTCATTTATTTATTACTCATGCAGTGTACATTATGAACAACTTAAGTCTTTGAAAATTTGATACATGCGAACCGATATTTTGCGAGCAAATAATTTCCTATTCAATAAGATAAACATAATGCAAATTATAATAGATTAAAAAAACCATGTGCATCACTACTTGTTAGTAATGGATTATTTGAGCTACTTCCAGCCCAATGATTCTCACATTATTATTCTGCAATGAGCCTTAGCAAATCCCTCATGGGCAAATAGCATTGTAGGTAGGTACAACACTAATAAAAATGGGGAATAGGACCATGCATGAAATCCCAAGAGGAAATACAGACTAATCAATAGGGTGAAGTAACAACTTTGTTTGGAGGAATCACTCTAATCCTTTTCCACAAATGATACAAGCAAAATGAAAAAGTAATGCACAATAATGATCACACTTGAAGTACAGAAATAGTTTACATACACCGAGGGAACGGAAGTTCTAAACGATTTTACGCATACAAAATAATTTCTGAAAGACGACTACTAAATTGCACACTTGGATGATTTCAGAATATTAATGTGGAAAGAGAATCACAAGATCCCCTATCAGATTAACTTGTGCAATGAATTCGAAATTATGGGTGACCAAACGGCGTTGTCATTTTCAACTTGACTGCACTTAATGATTATATGTAGTCTTTCTCATTTTGAAAGATTATGGCAAACAAGAAGCAACAATTCTGTGAAACAGAAAAGCACAAAATACCCATCAACTTCCATGACGAATAAATCAGAATGAAATGCACTACTAAAGCCTCGAAAAATGCACCCATTCTCAAATGTAAAATATATTCATGTAATCCAGATTAAACACATCGTACAAGTCAACAACAAAACTAGCAAAAAATATTTGCATCCGTTCACTGGGGCATTGAGCAGTAACCCTACATTTCACACATTCCCCTTTCATTTGCCATCAAAATTTGCTCGTTTTACGAGTGTATAGTAAGTGTGAGCAACACTCAAGGCAGACCAGGGACATGGATAACACCAGTAATTGATGATGATAATTAGATTACTGCACTCCACTTTTGCAGAGTGAAACTGTAGACGTATATATTCCTCACATAGCACTTGTATTCATTGGATTACTTCCACTTGCATGCAATCTCTGGTCCATTTTGTAAACACGGAACAAACAGAATTAGTTAACAATGTATGCAATGGGGACTCCCTCCATTTGAACCACATTAAGGCTCCTTGTAAATACATTATCTCTTCTTTACTGACTATTATACTACGTACAGAGCCTTTCATATACCATATCTTTAGTGTTGGAAGCTAGCAGTTAGTTAGCCTTTTGATGGATGTTGACACAAACCCTATTAAAATCCATATAAAATACTAATAATTTTAAATCTAATCAACTCATGGAGTAAAGCTATAGAATTCTCCGCCAACTACAAACACAAAAGACCTTGTTAATCATAATGAATTCAAATCACGCTTTGGCACTGCAGCTAATTCTTTTATCAACAGACACAGTAAGTAAACTAATTTCTCAACGCATTATTCACTGTTTACATAAAGTCGGCTCTTTTAATCGAAAAAAAAACTGAGCATTTGCATGTTGCATAGATCAGTGCTCATTAAAAACCGTTCCCATTTTATCAAACCGCTAATTGTTTGTACTACATAGTTAGTTATGAATGACCAGGAATGCAATGCAAGTTCCTAGTAGTCAACAGTACACACACGTAAGAAGTAAATGAGATGCGATACATATATTATTCAGCAGCACAGAGATGCATGTACAACTTCTTACACAGTCATTTTAATCCCATAAGAAAACAAATGAGTGTGGCTCAAAGACAAGCTTTAGGAATAATAATACTGCCAACAGAGACAAAGTGAGCAGCTCAAAAACTCATGTTTCAAAAGGAAGGCTCCTTCTTCACGACCCATATAAAGAAGATAGGGGAGACATTGCTTGAGCATTAGTATGGAATGGAATGGACGTGCCATGATCATTGCATACCCCTCTCGTACTGTGTGCGAGAAATGATATACAAATTAAGAGAGCACAAGCAAGCACCAACCACTGAGAAGAGAAGGGTGGGCGGCTTCACGAACAAAAGAAGACCGAATCTTCCAAATATAGCATTCACGTATTCTACCATAAGAGCGCATGGTCAGATCAAGAAACACTGCGGGATTGATATTTTCACCCTAAAGCCACCTAATATTTATATCTTTTTTTGGTGTCTGATAAAAATTGCACCATCATCATATAATGTAACCTACGCTCTTGCCAAGTAAATTTCAACGTAGTTAGTCTGTTTGGAGTATGTAACAAACAATTGATTTTCAAAACAAGTAGACAGTACAAGCCAATTTAAGGAAAGGAGCCATTTTGAGAACACTCTTATAGTTAGTTAGTCAAGTCAGACCACATTATCAAATTTAGGAGCTCAATACGTAGACCAAAGGATGTCTCCACATCCATCAAACGACAAAACAACTTTTTTCCTCAACTAGTCAACCGTAAGGATTGGGTTGCTAGCATCAAAGTGGAATAACGATATATAGCCAAGTCTCCTCTATACCGTTTGTCCCACCAAAGATCAAATGATAATGAGCTCTTGTGGAATGAAGTCGCACTGGGCATCATATGTCTTCAATCCTCCACTCTTTCTCAACAATGTCAATTTATATTCATAAATTTGGACAAGAACTGGAAAAGAGTGATACAGACCAGAGGAAGGGGCAAAAACTGTCCATGAAGAACATAAAATATCTCACGTAAAGAATGAAAGCGAAGCGACTAACTACATACATATACTTTATTCTCTGTATAAAATATAGAGCTTATGCATGTGGAAACGGGGTAATCACCATAAATTGTAAATACTTGAAGGAAGAAAAGGGCGACAAGGGAAGATGGGATACTGACAAAAATCTTCGTCCTATAGCAAATACACAAACAACTAACTGTCTAAAAGGATACTATACTGACTAGCAACAATATGTAACACAACTGATCCCGTCAAAGTATCTGTTCTTCTTACGTTCTTTTAGCGTTGGGACACGTCAAAAAATAATTGAAGAGAAGGACACTGGAGGTCTTCAAAACTTCCCAGATAACATCACAAAGTGGTTCAACCAACTTGGCTGGTTAGTTAGCAGCTCAGAAGGGCCAACACAAGACATTTTCATATAATACATAAATAAACCAAAACTCTCTTTTTCATTTCCTTCTTTCTCTAGCTCAAATAATCCACAGTTCATGACCACAGTCTATGATGCAGACAAATGGCCAACGAGCCCACAAAAAGTACTCGTCAACAGAACAAAGCCATCTAGCAGCCTTCGTCTTTTTTTAATGTGCAATGCGCACCGAACTTGATACCTAGTGACTCTCAAGTCAAGTTAGTAAGGGTGGGCACAAAAACGCGTAGTATTTGAAACTTAGGCACAGATAATATTAAAGACGCAACAAAAATGCCAAGAAGAAGGTCTTGATGAAAAAAGGGACAATGATTACAATCACTATTTATTTACTTACTTACTATATACTCGAGCATAACTAACTAACTAACTATAGCTACAGTATTAGATACACACATGTCTCCATAGGATTTTACAAACAACTATTGTGGAGAGTACATTAACAATGTCCATAATACAATGTGTTTCTCCCTGAAATGAAGCCACTTTTATAATAACAACTATACAAGTAATTTATGCTTACTCTCTGTGGCTTCGACAAACTTGAAGAGATCAGTTAAGATAAAACACGTTTTTTTTTCTCATCTACCTCGAAAAAGGGAATCTTTACTCTTATATTTCCCAACCCTTTTGACTCTATATAGAGACACTTTATTCCCCTTTCAAGTCACATACGACAAATCAGATTTATGCAGTGAACGCTAATGTCTGTTTGTTTGTGGTACGTGGTGGACAACAATCATCATCATCATTTTGTGACAATGTGAAGGCACACATACAGATAATATTAGTCACTGGTCTCACTCCTTTCTGTATACATTGCATAAAAGGAAGAAAAGAGTTTCCCCTTGGAGTTTCAGTCACCCCATTATAATGCCGCTTTCAATGTACAATCTAGTGGTGCACCCACACTTCCTATTTCTCAAGTTCTATTGTTGTGCACAACAGTTGGCCCGGTCTCCTATAATAAATTCAACGCCAGTCTTCTACCCACACAACAAATATGGCATATTGTGCTCTTTCCTTCTGTGTGTCCTATTATTGTTTTGTTCGGAATTATGAGTAAACTCTCTGTAAAACAGATATAAGTATGTAGCGGTAGAAAAGTAAAAGTTATTGATTGTAAAAACTGATTTACCCTAAATTTAGAGATGAAATAATAACTTTGATTGCAATATTTAAAATATGCAACATTGATAACATCAAAACGCAAAAAGATTTTAATATTTTCCGTTAAAATTACAAAAAAACAACATTTTACCTCGGTCCTTTGAGCCGTTCGTGAGATATGTTGCAGATGAACGGACAGACAGACATGACTGACCGAGTGTTTCCAATATGAAGCTACCGCTACATAATAATTACAATGTAGATGGGCACCTACGACTTTGTCAGGCTACTGGAAATACCCACACGCACAATTTAGTAATGATTCAAATGCACAGTTAGAGTTGACTTTATCATCAGCTCCTTGTGGTTTCAGAATTTATTTTTGACAAAGATAAATGTGCTAATATGCATAAGAAGGATGATTTTATATCAGTTGAGACGACTAAGTTAAATTTAGTGAGTGGTTATGGGCAGATACTATTATTTGACGCCGTCTATTGCGTACAAATAACTCAACTAACTACTACGTGTGTGAACTATAGATTACTATATAAAGTTATTCATATTATCCCAAAGAAAGGGTTAGGTTAGCAAAGAAAAAGATGAACAATAAAGTAACTTTCAAGTATTAATAAGCATGAAAAAATGTTCCATATGACTCGCTCATCCTTGGTGCATAAGGAAGGAATAAAAGTAAACACAAAGAACAACAGGGCTCCCAAACGATAACAAAGTACATCAGGGACATAAGTACACACTTATGTAATGATCTGGGAAGTAAGCTACACCTAAATGTGAAGGATAGCAAACCCTTGAAATGGAATGGGAGCACACATAACAAGGGTGCCAATGAATGAGAACAGAAAATTGGGTGATGATGTATCACAGCCCATAAAGGCATAATAGGTTTCACAAACATATTTACTATATCTAATGAATAGTTAGAATAAACTTCAGATTTCAACTTTTCAACACGAAATTTATAACTTTAAAAGTGTAAGTGCTTCCTTTACATAGTGTTAAGTGGAAACAAATTTTTCATTTTTCGTACAGTTTACAACTGCTAAAAGAAATCCATGAAACATCTGACAATGATATTGGTAATAGTTACAACGGAAATGTGATGCGATGGGAATGACGCCAGACAAATTTGTGGAAATTGAGCTAAATACGTAAACGGAACAAGGGTCAACATATGACCACTTAAAATTATGTAATGGATCTTTCTAACTTTTTCTAGCTATGAATGGAGTTTGAAAAACATTCGTTGACAGACTAGGCTAGTAAGTCGGAAGACATGAACTACTGATGAAAAAATATATGGTATAAGTACTTCTTGCGAATAAATAATATACGGATACATTAACATTCCTCTCAATGCAAATAAGAGGATGCAGCGCGCTACAGTCACAAAGCCAATTAGCTAAGGATGGGAACCAAAACATTAAAATTGAAAACATGCAATTGAATTATAGCTACGGAACGTCAGACGACACTTAATATTTACTATCTTACGAAAATAATAAATGCTACATGTTTTTCGTAAACACAGACAGGGGTTGACATTTTACCATCCCGTGTTATGTGTTTATACGGATGGACATGTCCCTTTTAAAAGGCCTGCGCAACTAAAAGCCTAATAAGTGAAATGGGAGCGAGTGGAAGAAAAAAGGAAAATAGACTCTTATCTCAGCATGGGAAACTATGTAACAGCTATTCTCTTGACTAGTTAATACATTCCCTGAATGCCTTTCCTTCTGCATCCAAACACACACAGTACACAATTTATCTTCACTGAATGCATTAACCCATTAGTAAAATTTGACGGAAACAATCCCAGCTATTTCCTTTTTAAACTTGAACACTGCAAGTCTGGTTCACAAAATCATACCAATAATCTCCGGAATCCTTCCTATCCATAATTTTATGGCATATCGTATATTATACCACATTTTTGCACCTGGGTGGCGCACTCTTCTGCTTGGTTTCTAATTATGCCATAATTTCAAAACTAATTGCGTTGCTCGCCCATGCATAAGTACTACTAAATACGCAAGTAAGTTTAGCCTAACGGTAACGGGGAGTAAAGTTCCCATTTAAAACTTTTTAACAAGACATTGAGACCAAACAGAACAATACAGTCAAAACAGACGGAGGGGTGCCCTAACTGAAGCACACTCTAAACTCGGTATAAATAAAGCTCATGTAATATTATTTGTATGACTAACTTAAAAAATCAGAATTCTACATCACATCAGTTGATCTTAACAGAGTAGTGTATGATTTCTCATTACTGACTCATAAGCTTTCCCTTTTCCAACAGTGTCCAATTACAAGAGTGCACATTACAGGCTGCATACATACAGATATGATGAGTGATCTCATTTTCTAAAACTTTCCATGCCATCACAAAAGCTATTGAAATCGGCATTTTTACACGACACCTCAAATTACTAGCTAAAGCAACTCACTGTGTTGTGTTTCATCTTTCACAGTATAATACCTATGGGCGACAAAATGATCAGAATGCTGGTTGCTGGTAGCATGAAATATTTCTTACACGTTTCATGAGCCATTCTATATTTCAAACAATTGAGAGAGCAGTACAAATGAGGCATGCCGGTTGGTTAATTTTGAAAAGGAGGTGAAAAATGAACACCCACCCCAGCTATTCATAATGAATCATGTTTAGATATTTTTTGCCGTTGGAACAAAGCGTGATTTCTCTATACTTGTATGCCATAAGTAATGAGCAACGAATTTTGCATCTGATTGTGGCTATACACTACATGCAGTTACCAAATTGTAGGCCGGTTTGGTTTAATACAATGTAGTGGGAATATGCATTTACCTACACAGGATATCATCAGCAGGGATCAAAAGGTATCAAAGAGTTACCGCCACTGTAATAAGACATGGAGAGAAGCTAATGAATGAAATAAACTACAATGAAATATGTGAGCCCGTCCTCCGTTGAACACACAAAGCAGATGCATATAATTCACGTGCTATAGCAAGGAATCAATGAATGGAGTTAGTTTCTAAAGAAAGATGGATGCTTCGTTCAAGTTTAACAAACTAACTAACCAAGCAAGCAAGTAAGCTCACTTATTTAAGATGCTGAGGGCAGCATATATTTTATAGTACTCGAGCATAAATTGAATATTTTTTTCAAACCAACGACTAATCATATCTCAAGTTATACTCTATAATTTTGCCACTATGATTTTATTTTGTTCTAGATGAACTAGAAATCCAGAGCCAGCATTTTTTAATTGACAAAAATTACAGGTTTGGCTATGAATTGCAGCTATTTAAATCTGCTAGGGCAATTTCAGTCTTCTGTTTTCGCAAATAGAAACTTTCCTTTCCTATGCTAGCATCAAGAAAAAACAACGCAATGGCCTCAAATCCTGCAAAAAGTATATTATAAGTAGGCATGGAAACAAAGCACCGGCGCCAATATATACCAGTCTTCCCTTCCGAGATCGTGGAACCTGTCACTTTAAGGAACAAGGCATATTTGTCAAGAGTCATAGAGGGGAAATAGCGTAGTCTCCCGAAAACGAGGCAAATTTACAATTCTCCCTGTATCTTGTGCATGAAGGTGAAATCTCGCAGGAGAACTCACTGGAGAATATTTTACTTTATCTCCATTCAGCTCCTCCATACACACAGAGCAGCCATATAGGATTCCACGGGTAAAATCAATTTTTTCTCCCTTCTTTTTTCTCCACGTTATGAGCCCAATAGGAAAAATCCTAACTGAGACTACAATCCTTAAATTTTCTTACTGCAACATCTCATCTCATTCCTAACGTTTTTCTACACCAAATTAAAAACCTCCCGCCTCTTAAAAAAGGCCTAGTACAATACTTTTTTATATAAAACTCGAACTTCAAACTTTTCAAGTGTGTAATTTTACAAAGCTATCTAGTACGATAACTAAAACTAATCTAAGACATGAAAGACCATGATTCAACTCCTGTGTTGTCATCTGATTAGAAAAACCCCAGTATTTACAACACAATCCTTGTATTGACTATCATAATGGACAAAACAATGAGTACAAATTTTGTGCTTTTTTGGCAGCCTAGGAGAACAACATCTTCTCAAACAAGCTCTGTATACATAATGTCACATTGTAACAACCAAAAAAGGAGCAAAAATCATCCAGCTACATACAAGGAGAGAAGTACGGAGTCGCGTGCACTGGGCGTATTTGATTCCAACTCAAAGGCGTCCCACTACATCCATAGGGACCGCCCTTGTATCCCATGAACTCCCTGTGCATTCTCTGTTCCCGAACATGTTTACGTTTCCTTTGGACGGGTACACCAACCAGCATTACCTGCCTACCTCTTCACTCGCTACATCCTTTCTCGAATCCTATGCATTGTATTTAGTTATAGTTACATACATAGGACCCTATCCCCACATACTCACACATGATTTGGGCTCACTAAATGCATACAAATATATGTGTGGGAACCGTTCACGCAGTATATATACAGAAAGACTAGTACTAGCTAGCTAACTAACTAACTAACTTACTAAAAACTACCATCCCAAGGAGTTCAATCTCCCTCGTATTTTCAACAGTTTAGAGTCACAGTGCACAACTATTGAAACCAACTAACTCAGGATGAGCAGCATACGCAGAAGGAGTAAAATAGTAACTAACTACTATATATAGTAAGCAAGTGCCAGGCTGAGTTTGGTTCCTACACTGCTAAGGAGGACGGTCTGCGTACTTAAGAGCAATCATATAATCCACACAGGAATTGTGAGAACATTTGAAAGGAAAGATGAAAAGGCAGGCCACCATCAAGCTCACTCACTCACTCGTCTCACCGCAATCCTACTTACGTGTTGTCCCCAACATCATCTCATCAAAAGCTTCAAAAGTGCTGCATAACAACAAATTGCCGACTACGCATAACACCTGATCGATCACCATACCACCTCCTTGTGTGATTCTTTTCCCTTACTGCCAGTTTGTTCAGTGTTTGAAGCATATGTACCAAGCTGTTGACTTATTAGTCAGCCAGTCACACAAAAAACTCATGTGTCCCTAGGATTAGGAAATTTTAAACCGAAGTGATATTTCGATAGTTAGTTGTTACTAACTAATTAACTACATACGACTACAAATCTACTAGTACAACGAAATCATCGGTGGATACTTTTTTGGCACTTGATATTACACATCTCTCGTTGCCCCTATAGGAATTCATACACATACATAGTGGTGTCTCAAGAAAATACAGATTCCAAATTTCAAGCAAACAATACAGCTAGATGATATGATAATGATTTGATTATGTATGCCTACTAGTGAAAGGAATCGTTGTTTGATTAGTATCACTGAGGAAAAATTTCCATTCATTAGAATTCAAAATGTTGGTTCCACAGGATATGATGGCAGCGCAATCAAAAATGCTGTACCAGTTAAATAAGTACTATGGAGAAAAAGTGCAATCTCGTAAAGGTGTGATTGGGAAAACAATTCGAGAAGTGTGTAAAGTAGTTCAAGATGTGCTCAAAGAAGTGGAAGTCCAAGAGCCTAGGTTCATTTCCTCCCTTACGGAATGCAATGCTCGATATGAAGGTCTAGATGTGGTTTCCCCAACAGAATTTGAAGTCGTTCTCTATTTAAACCAAATGGGTGTGTTTAATTTTGTGGACGATGGAACCCTGCCTGGTTGCTCAGTCCTCAAGCTAAGTGATGGACGTAAAAGATCAATGTCTCTCTGGGTGGAATTCATCACAGCTTCTGGATACTTGTCAGCACGAAAGATTCGATCTCGCTTCCAAACATTGGTTGCTCAAGCTTGTGACAAATGTTCGTATCGTGATTCCGTGAAAATGATTGCAGACACCACCGAGGTGCGTTTAAGGATCCGTGAAAGGTTTATTGTTCAAATTACCCCAGCTTTCAAGTGCTCGGGTGTGTGGCCACGTAGTGCAGCTCACTGGCCTATCCCACATATCCCATGGCCCCATCCAAATATTGTAGCCGAGGTGAAAACTGAAGGATTCGATTTGCTCTCTAAAGAAAGCATATCCATGCAGGTTTGTTCCTTGGGAATTCAAATATGACAATGGAGAAAGCTAATAGAGTTGGTTAGTCGGCAAGTATTTTATTTTTCCACACAGGGAAAACAGTCAGCCATGGAAGGAGATGCTTGGGTGCTATCCTTTACAGAGGCCGAAAACAGATTGTTGCAAGGGGGATGCCGCAAAAAGTGTCTCAGTCTTTTGAAAACTTTAAGGGATCGGCATTTGGAATTGCCTGGTAAGTTGCGCAAATGGCATGTTAAAAATAAATCAACAACACAATGCTTTAGCTGTATTCTAATTAAGCATTAGCAATTCCATTTACTTTAAGCTGATTATAACAAGAAGAGTTGGAAACGGAAGTGACTCAAATAGTAATAAATTGTACCACCGTAATGGTAACCTATAAATGTTTAGGCTAGGTAGCAATGAGATAATGAAGCAGTTGCATGTGTTTTAGCTGTCCCAAGAGTACAATAAAAGTTGATGTGAATGAGGAACAACGTAATTAGCAACAGAGTAGAATCTAACTGATTAACTTTGGAGTAAACGATGACTTTGATCCATAATTTCAGTTGAATAATTTGATGCATATTTTTTACAGGAAATCCAGTGAGCTCATACCATTTAAAAACACTGTTGTTGTATGAATGCGAAAAACATCCAAGGGAGGTGGAATGGGATGAACCATGCATAGGTGATAGGATCAATGGAATCCTTCTTCAACTGATTTCATGTCTTCAGTGCAGAAGATGTCCTCACTACTTTCTACCCAATTTGGATCTATTCAGAGGGAAATCGCCGAGTGCTCTGGAAAATGCAGCCAAACAGGCATGGAGACTTACAAGGGAACTACTCACCAACACACGATCTCTTGAGAAGTTGTAAAAACTACGAGTGTTGATTAGTGACAGTGTTGTACAATTCTGTGAACATCAAAAATAGTCTCATGTTTTGTGCAAATATAGTGAAGACTAGGATTTGTGTGTGTTTTCTCAGAACTTTTTAAGCTATTCATACAATAGTTTAATGGTACCATTAAATCAAGTAGTTGCTGGCACAGGCAGAGTGAATTTAGTTTACATTCAGTGAAACACAAAATGTGCACCCCAGATAAATGCCAGGTGATGGAAGCTAGCACAAGCTCCATTTCTTCAAACTTGTTCTTCATTGAATCCAAAGACTTAGCCAAATCTTTCTGAGCACAACTCACTGATTGTTGTGAATGTGCACATATGTTTGTTTAGAGTAAATCCCTACTCGTCAAAAATTGTCGTAAGCAATAATAAGAATGTAAATGGATCACGTGGATTGGATCAGTGCAGTGATGTGGTGACACAGGAACGCAATCGTAGTAATCCCACACAATTATAGCTTTAAACTTAATTTTAAACTTTAAGATGAACACAGGAATGCACAAAAGCTTTCGAAACAGGATTAGTTTGATATGTAATGAATAGTTTTTCGTATTCTTCTAAATATTCAACTTTTAATGTAAGCTCGCTTGTTAGAATACTCATTTGAGCCGTAACGTTAACTTGGCTAATTGTTGCCGTAAGTATTAATGTAACTTTTTCAATATATACATACCGGAGTCATTTGCTAAATAAAATGCTCAAGTAATACTCAATTTCAGTTTCTAGTTATGCATTCCATCTTGAAAACATCACAGCAACAGCATAAACAATCATGATTGAGACTAGGGACTGAATGAAACATACTTATAGTATTAAGTGTTACGCTAAGGAGAAAAGAGAATCCTTACTCATCCATCATTGATTAACAGCAAAAAAACAACTTTTCAAAAAAAACCTAACCCTAAATAAGTTGAAAAGTATTCACAAAATATAACCAGTAGTCAAAATTACCAAACTTTCCCACACATTAAATAATGCTCCAGAACCACTGTGATAAGAAAAGCATTACTACCGCTCACCACGTTAAATTGCCAACACGGCACATGAAAGTATATGAGGATTTTAGTGCCTCATAAACTACTCAAACAAAGACAGATATGGCATAAGTAGCGTAAGTTAAGCGAGGAATTCATGAATAATTAAGAGCCCGCCGTTTAAACATCCAGCTCCACAATAATAATAAACTTTTGAATACAGTGTATAGAATATACACAAGATATAGTAGTGTAAAGGTATACAAACTAACAAACTTTGAGTGAAAAAATCATCTAGCTGGAGTTGATAAGTTGCTCTGCTACTCCCATTATTATTGCCTCCGTTCCAACACCATAATACAGATGTGACTTTCTAGAGACAACAACAAGCATAGCCTTTGGTAGTACAAGCAATCAACCATATATGAAAATTGAGAACAAGTTTATAATTCAACATCGATAAAAAAAGCGCACCAGTTGGGCAGACGTCATTTACGTGAAGATAAGTAGAAAAAATGAACTAGAATGGGACACATGAAAGAATTATACTTCAAATATGCATGTATCTGAATTGAGACAAATTTTGCACCAGAGGGTTAGAAAAAATTCACCAAATGGAAAATAACTAGATTATGAAGGCGAATGTGAAGGGATGAGAAGAGAAGAGCAATCCCACTATAAATATACTGCTACCATTTTGTCCACTAATTCAGACAAATGGTTCTTTTGCTCTGAGCAAATTGATTAAACATACAGAGGAGGGGAAGCAAACTGGCAAACGCAAGTCACCCAAATATACTCATACTAGCTACACTAGCCAGTTTTGTACTACTACTGCACAAGTTCACTAGACCGAAAAGAACGGAGCGTGTAGCGAAATAATCTACCCTGGACTAACTCTCACTGTAGTTACATACACTGGTGGTACGCAAAAGCATTAGGATAAAACTGGTAGTGCTCCCATGCATACGGTGCACTGAGCATTCACGGTGGTACGCGAAGGAAAATGCAATGCAAAAGTTAGTATCCAACTAACTAACTAAACTCCTTCCAACCCATTTCCTTGGCTATAATGAAACATTGTATCTACACAAGCCCATGGTACTCTACCATAACAACATAATCTAATATTAAACGAGGGATAGTTTGCCAAGATGCTTGTCGAATCATCCCTATGTCCATTCATATAATACTACATGCTCAGTTCATGTTTATTTGGGAACCAAGAAGAATGCAATGCATGGAGTATTCAAAATTTATTTAGATATTAATTATGTGACCCAAGAGATCAACGTGAACCTACTGTCAAACTCGTACGGAACACATGGCCTTTTATATTTCAATCGGTCGAAATCATAGACACAGATCTTATATCTAGACTTGGTCAAGTACTTTTCCTATGGTCTGTTAACTTACAATTGAAAAAATAACAAAATGGTCAAACAAACTGTGCGCGAGTGAGCGCAAGGAAGCCGTTGAAAAAAGTATAATTATTATCATCCTTCCCTTCAATAATGAAAATGATAATGTTCCCTGGAGCAGTACAGCTCTTTTTCTTGATCACAGGACGGATTAAATTTGGTTAGATTTGAATATAAATATCCACTTGGAGAAAATAATCATACTGGGAATCAATTTAATGAGTACCGAGTACACATTAATGTTTGCAAACATAGACTGTAAAATTGGAAAGTGCATGGCCAGTGGCCAAGAACAAATAAAGAAACGGAAATGAGCTTAAGAAAACACAAAAAAGAAATATTGCTAGAGTCTCTGATTAACCGATCAAACTTATTCTGGTCATTAAAATTGACACCGGATGCATCAGTCTTATGACCACGTATTATTATTAGATTGGGAATTATATTTCACTCCGCAGTGCACATTGTGTGGAAGTCCACATTTGTTAAATTATTATGATATCATGAAACAACACAGCTACAGGCCATTTATCAGGTCATTCTATTTCTCTTTGAATTCATTAAATGTGTGGAAACCATTTGGCTGCCCTTTTGTTTTAACTACACCTCCAAGTACTTTCAGTAGCTCTTGTCCTGAACTTTACTCACGACCAGAGGAACAAAAACGCTACCATAATAATTCATACATCAGCAGCACATGATCTAACTGTTCATCTAACCTGAACATTATATGTAACACATAACACACAGCAGAATTCAAGTAATTAAGAAACAGCGGGATGTCTAGCATGTTCAAATCCCTTTGACCAAAGTTTGATGTAAACAGGAAATTCAGAGCCTACGTCTCGGTTGGGCATTTATATTCCATTATGGCTTAATACATGATTAATCTTTGCAGCAGTTTTGGAATACCCAAATCTACTCCATTATACAAACGCAACAGAGGTTAACTCTTAAACTCTTGTATATGTACAAAAGCAATGCGAAAACGAACCAGTATTAAAACTCTCACAAATTGCATCTCTCTCTACAAAACAAACTTATTCCTTGACCAAAAGTATGTAGATTATTATTAATTTTCTATTTGGACCCAATATCAACACTTGGTGCAAAAACCAATGCTAATAAGTTCATGAATCATGATTTGGTCTACGACGCTATATGCACGAAACAAATCAGTCAATGATCAATGGAATCAAAACCACCTTTTGATTACAGCTTATAACCAATTAGTGAAAAAGCATTCATTGAGGAGGCGACAACCCTGGCTTTCATCAAGTCTTATAAATGTAGTATGTGTATGTAGAAGCGGGAGTGCACAGCACACCAAATATCATGACCGATAGGAATCCACGTCGTTCTTCCTTTCCCCCAGTCAGTGAGTATGCTCTCAGACCTTCGTCTGCTGAACTCATTCATAGTTCCTTTCATAAGAGGATGAAAGCGCACAATACTTGCATCTAACAACTTGTGCTAGATAAATGCTCCCACCGTCAGTCAGTGAGTAAAGGCTTCATATTTCCTCACTAATAAACACTTTTTGTGCGTATTTTTTGTGCACAAGCTCTGGATCACACAGCATACAGATAGCAAGTATTTAGTCAAGTCAGAGAAGTCGATCCCTCACAAGTTTTGATTCGGATGATTTTACTATTTTTTCACAAAGCGGTTTATTGAAAAAACGCATTATATTTTCTTTATGAAATCGGCAACCTGTGTACCAGTCGGTTCAGCGATTAATAATCTCCCAGCATTGAAAACGGGACATTTATTTCATTTAGTACAACTCTTGTTTATCCAGAGTATTAAAAATTCACTATGTGGGTTTAGACTTAAGAGGAGTTCTGCATGTCGGGTTAGGAATAATAAATAGTTTTCAACATATGGCTGAGAATAAGAAAAAACGTACAAGATTTATTGTGGCTCCTGCTCTCAACAAGCGCTTCTCTTTAAAATACAATTACTTTTAATAACGAATGCGTTACAAAGAAAACCGGTAGATAGTTCGATCTTCATAGTCATCTTTCAGTCAATATTCGACAAAAAATACGCAAATCCAAGTACCCAGCCGAAAGCTGAAACTGCTAATGAGACAATTTAAAATTCAATGCATGCTATGTAGCTTATTGAAGCTCCCTTAAGTAAATGGCGCCAGGTATACTTCTTAGAATCGGGAAAAGTCACACGCATGCATGAACAAGCTTTCAAACAAAATGACAAATTTTGACAAGTCTATCTGTCTGTCTGTACGAAAGAACCGTCGTTGACTAGAAACATTTATTTGAGTTACAACCTCATAGTCCAAATGAATTTGGAGCAAATGGAATCGATATGAACTATTCGGAGCAGGGGAAAATAATTTCGTGGCACACAGGAAAGGAAAGTCATGTTATCCCATTTCTCAAAAATAGTCTCACTTGGCTTGGGTTCAAAATCATAACAGGATTTGGAACCACCAATACCACTCAACATAACTTTCCTATTATCCGTATACACAAAACGCAGGAAACCAATCACGAGCCCATAAATAATGCCACTTTGCCTTGTGACAATGAAATTTCTCTTCAGCTGTTAAGAAATCTCAAGCTCTCTTTGGCTTAAACAAACTTTACAAGCCGAGTAATCATTTACTCTATAACGATTGATAAGCAGAGAGAAATAAAAAAAACTTTCCTATGTTACTTGTGTATGATCATAAACAATAAAAAAGGCTAATCACGACAACCATAGCGGTATAAGTGAGAAAATTCACTACACAAACAGATTTGAATATGCTGTAGATTAGAGAAAAACCTTTCCCACAACAAACAAAAAGAGCACGCATACATATGAGCTTGCATTCAATACATTTACACATGCAAGTGGTTCCCTAAAAAAGTGCTACGTAAATATCGATCTAAAGATACACGGTCTTGTGCACCAGTAGTTTTCAAAGTGTTACATTATTGCTCCATACGTTCTAATCTTAAGTGCATCAGCTAGTTAACATAACATGCATACACATTGGGGATGAAAAGGGATATTGTGAGAGGAGAGAGCACAATTTGAGTGAGTGTCAGAGCCGTCTTCGTTCTAAAGTCTGATGAGAGGGGGCTGTCATCGAGCTCCTCCTTTTTAACCCAAAGGAGCCTCGCTTTGATTAGTTAGTTACACACACTATGAAAAAGTGAAAATCCCAACAAAAAAGAACATTTTTTACTCATAAAGATCATTTCAACTTATGGCATTCACATGTTCACTGTTTTCTCCACGTAAGATACTGTTGCATCCCACTGGATACAAATGATCCAGGGGAAGGCGTAATTCTTTATGAAAACAAATATTTAATATGTACGCTTTCATTAGAAATTTAAAATGCACAAAGCCAGTAATTAATCTACAAAGCAATTAGACAATCTAACGTTAACTCAGCCCCTAAACATACGAATTACAAATTCATTCAGTTCAAATCAATTCTGAAAAATGGCATAAAATTAAAAACAACAATTTATTTTTACCTTTATTTCTATTATTTTTAAGTTATCAGCTAAAACCAGCGTTTAATAGCAGAAAAATTGAATTTATTCTCCGCATTTTTAAAGGCAACAAAAGAGATTCAATTTACTTGGTCAAAGTATACTATCAGAGCGTGGCCGAACCATTTTAAATTCCTTTTGGAGTGAGTACAGTTGAATAAAAAAGTGACGCGAGTAAAATTCACTACCAGCTATAGCTTACTGAGAAGAAGTTTCTTCAGGGTTGAATGGTGGACACAGATTACTACCTTCTATCTCATCACGTGCCAATCATCATCTGTTTGTTTGTTCTAACTACTCATTAAACTACCATGTACATGAGTATTTACTTCTAAAATGATACCATGAAACCAGGTTCCAGCTCCGAGTTAACCTTTAATAGGTAACAACTGCTTAGTTTGTTTTATTCTAATTGCAGACACCACCAAAACTTGGGAGAGTACTTAAAGGCTTTCATGTGTGCCACTCAATGTCAACTTTCACAAAACTTTACGGATACGATGATGATAGGCAACAAGTATACGAAACAATAAGTTATACCAACTCTGCATAATGTGTGTGCACGCTGTACATGGGTGAACATATCAACGCCATGCGTTTTTACGAGCTTCCGATTCCGATTGTTCTGCAAATGACTGAAAAAGGGGAAATCCCTGAATCAATTCCAGTAGAAGAAAACAACTTAGAATTGAAATTTAAAAACTCACTAAACGGTATGCCCTTCCTGTTGAAAATAGACTGCACTCATTATAGGCATGCAATTTGTACTGCCCTGAGTCTACAGAAATGAAAGCAATGAATCCAAAACTTGACTATTATGAATGCAGACGAGCTAACTTCCTGTGCGCGTTTCATCGCAAGATAGACAAATTGGTGTATGTTTTGTATCTAATTGAGCACTAGGGATAGTCCAAGCACTCTGAATGGATACATATTAAATTACTCTCACAGATTCCATCAAGGGGAAAAATGAAATGTTTGTAGGTACCACAGAAAATACGAGCATGTAATTTGTAATTGTGAAAAGTTCACTAATGAGTGCTTGAAAAAGCAGTTAAATATATCAATTACAGTCATGGACCTATAAAAGCTAAACAACGAGCGGAAATGGGAAGTACAAGGTGCTGAGCATGTTATAAGATACATTGTACAGCCCACTTTGGTAATTTCCATTGTAATTGTTTTTAAATGAGCCTATATTGCTGATTTAGACAAATAAGAATTGTTGTTGTAAAACCATAACACACTAAGGTCTACCTAACTTAAGTGAATTCATGGTTTCTTAACACTATAAATAAAAGCCAGCAAATTACCGGCCAAAAAAATAAAAATACCACGAAGATTACAGAGTTCGTTTACAGTACTCAATTTTCATAAGTGCAATGAAATTCCCACACTTCAACAATCAAACTAAATTCTAAAATGTATACCTTTTGATAATAATTTAGACTGATTGATTAATTTAGATTTAAAGTTTTCTCACGCGAAAATTACCATGATCAGTAAAGGTCAGAGTGCTCAAAATTTGAATTGCATGAGTGAGTCAATATTATAATTTCTTGATTATAAACAAACCTAGCTAAAGAAATGTAAATCAAGAACACTCTTTCTCTGCCAACTTAATATTATTCAGAATGGAGACACATCATGTTCAGCTCAATTCAATGTTCACGATTTGGTCAGAAAAAATCTTTCTCCCGTAGATTATACAGATCATTGAACAGAGGGTGTCCCAAGATTCTGTGCCTAACCATTTCTGCTTAAAGTTAACCTTAAACACTCTCCTCTCGTAGGGCATATGCTCACACATACAAAACTAAGGACAAGCATTGGAAACTTTTAAATACGGGGAGTGTGGCGCCAGGGAGACCAGGACCCTACAGGGGGTTTCGCCTCTCTATCCTCAATTTGTTGGTTTTCCATTTCACTGTTCGCTCATCGCCTAGATAAGTGTCCCATTCCAAGATACCTGCCATGTCTCAGCTGGAGGAAAACAATCTCGCATCTCCAAATGCAATACCTCACCTTAGCGTCCTTGTTTCGTCTTTATTTACAAATAGCAAATAAAAAAATTCAACCATTCTAATTCGCTATGTATAATTCCTAATTCCTCAAAAACTACAATCTATAAAACAAATGTCACTGTCCTGGTTCAAATTAACAAATCATTAATAATTTGATTGGTAGAATAAATTACAAGAACAATAACAAATCCTACAAATCCGAATTCTCCAAGATTTTTGGAATCTCAACCGGAATAAGCACTACTGTAATAGCTTGTTTCTAATAAGATACACTGGTCGACTTTGACATTAATCAATGTGATTCAAATGTTTGTATTTGTGGAAAATAAATTCTATTGTACAAAATTAATGACGACACATTGGGGAAATGCTGGAGAAATGAGTTTACAACCCAGACCTGTCGATGAGGAGAAACAAATAGGTCTCTATATAGTTTCCTTAGTGAAGCTCGTTCAAATTTATTTAAAAATGATTCAAGGGGGGCTACTCATTACCACATAGGAAACACACAGCATGAACTGACGAATTACCAAATCTACCAGTAGTATACGCCACGGGAACTATGGCTCTCACAACAATCTGTGAGCAAGTGAGAGTAGGTTTCAAAAGCCAGCAAGGATTTGTGGTGACCATCTACTTTTGAAAGACAATAATGGCATCAGAAAACACAGCCTTGTTTTCCCTACGAATTACAACAAGTGTATGTATATGCATATCTTGTGAGCAAACAACATGCTGCTACTGCTTTATCTTCCCTACAAGAGACATGAGCGTGCATTAATTTCTTTTCGCAATGGCTGCACCAATGATGATTGGCCCAAAGTTATTACAAGTCCGAGCAAAGAACTCCTACTAGGAATTAAATATTATTTCTCTAAATCATCAATCTTCCATTACCGAGCATGACACTGGTTTAGCAGTCAGATAGTAATTGCTATTTTGTCCATTGTCTAAACAATTGTATTCTCTATCCCATTTCTTTCATACTGTACAGTACAAATTATTCATGCATTTTAGGGCTTACTAAAATTTCAGAAATTCAACTACAATACACACAGACAGGCATATTACAAACACTACTATCACAAACTAAGTAACTGACTAACAATGAAGTACCGAAATTGGGTGGCGGATTTGTTCATTGTAACATAGCTTAAATGAAGCATGAAAAAATCAATAAAAAACCCCAAAAAATATTAGATTCTTGTACGACCGCTAACTCTAAAAGTATCATAAAAAGAATTTTTTACACGCATCTAAATAGCCAAAGTCGCGCAGCCAAAATCAAAAACGGTGAGGGGACGTTATCCCCTTAATTTTGAGATTTTTTCGTTATTTCCCTTTAAAAAATAAAAAATTAATGCTCAATTTTCAAACTCAATTTCGTCCAGCGTAGCATATGAATCAAAATAATTTGAAGCTATTTCTCATTTCAAAACCCCGCCACCCAACTACAGCACCTCATTGTAAGCCCAATGAACACACAGGAATCAATTTGAATTCTGAAATGACAAGACAAGCCCTTTATCAAGAAAAAGTGCCATACCACACCTATGGGATCTTTGAATGTTTGGAATACTTGGAGTCATACTTCCATTCCATGGCACAGCCTAAAGACGAAATAGCAGACAGTCGTCAGATCACTACTACTTACTAACATGAACGTTAAAAAACACATGCTTTTCATTCCATACAGAGTTTGGTGGCCCATCACTAACTAACTAACTAACTATATTCCTCATCATGATGAGCAGGTCTCTAATGCCAGATATACAGTCATGTGGAATGGAAAGTGCACACGCACACACACATGCATTAACCAACCATACATTGGATGGAGAAATGGAGACGGACCAAGTGGTGAACAGACTCATTTAAAAATACGTAATACAATATGAATGTCTCATAGTTGCAGTAAAACAAACACGGCATGATACCCTGGTGAGAGGTCGGCCTGGGGCGGCACAGCTTGGCACTACAACCGACCTAACTCATTCTCCAGTCAACCAGAATAGTATGCAGTAGGAACAACTACACCATTATTATTATTGTACCTGCTCTATCACAACATACTGGATGAGGCAAAAGGCAATAATAATAACAAATAACTGACGACTGGCTCCTCTCTCAATTTATTGGAAAATCTTCATCCTATATCATCATATATTACTAACTTGGCCACAAAAAACATTTCGTATTTACTCAAGGAAAGTGAATTTGAGATGTCAACCGCTATGAAATAACTAAACCACACTCCACTGTCTTTTCAAATGTGCACAGAAACAAAATCTTCAATTCCAAAAAGAAATTTTTTTTCAAAGTTTATTTTCTCATTGACTTACCAAATAATGTGCATTAGATTAAACGGTAATCTGTAACTCTCACGGTCATAATCGTCATAATGTAAACAAGTGGTAAGGAAAAATAGCATGCTGAGAATGCTAAGGTTTTAACAATGACTGAATTAACCATATATTGTCATACTTGTCAGTCTCTCACGGAGCAGAGTCATGTTGATGTCAGTATTGACAGACAGCGCAGCTCCATATTGAGGCTCTGGACACTGATTATTCCAATCAGACCGAGTTCAATAATTTTCACGTATGGATTGTTTAAGTTTAAGTTTGAGTATATCGATTAGTTTATGCAGCTTTCAAAAACCACTGATTTTTTAAACAAACCAGTAATGACTGGCAAACTGCCTTGTTGGCATTTCAACAAAATGTTACCCCTGCAACTTTACTAACGAGACACAAAAAAGTACATAGCTTGAGAAGTAAAAAGATTTCTCATGCCAATCCACAATGCCAGTTTCATGCGGAATTAATCGCAATCATAGTTTCCACTCATCATGCAAACATTTTGAAGACTCCCGCTGACAAAGTCTTTTATTTTGACAGCCCGTTAGCCCACACGCTACACTCAAATGAAGAAATATGAAACACAAATGCCCGTCTTCCAAATTCATTTACATTACCAAATGAAAAACAAACCAACAAGTCTCCTGTCTCAACTTTAAGCTGGCTAACCCTCAAAATGGGTAAAGAGTCCAACCCACACCAAAACATCCGAAATGCAAGAATTGGTAGCCTTCTCAGTCAGTGACACAATTAGCGTCAAATAATGGGAGGGCGCAAACCATGCACATCAAATTTTAAGCACGTACTGACTACATAAACTTGTTATCTCTTTAATGCCATATCAATGGAAGGATGTGTCTGTGTGTGAGCGCCACTAACTAACTAACTAACTAACTAATGTAAACTACTGCCTACTTTGCTAGCTCACTCACCGACCAGCTAGTTCAACTTAAGTCCATGTATGATCCTTGTGATGTAGATAAATCACAACTGGATGCAAATGAGCAGCTACTTTCGTTCATCTAACAATGTTAACGATAACACACAGAAACGCTTCCTATGTCCCATGCACACTCTTTATCCTCCTTATTTACAAACTTGAAAAAACTCATGGAATTTTATACACTAGTAGACAACCTCTGAAAGTGCCCATTAACCTACGCCTTTATTTAATCAAACGCACCATTATCCAGTTACGGACAACCACTACTACTATTTGTAGTCACCAAATGTAAGGCTGCATCTCGACGCTCATTTTCATCACTAAATTACGAGTTTTTATGCAGCAATCAACGTCCTTATAGCCATCCTAGAGCAGCCATCATGTGTACACATACTATAAGTTATTTCCCAGCCACCCTATTCATAATTATGTTCAAGGAGTAATTGATACTTACGTGAGGCTTATAAACTTACCTGAATACATTATGTACTTGTCTTTTTGGTAATTAAAATTCACAAATTGCAATCTAACACCTCCCCTTCCTATCATATACCTTAGGGTTATCTCTCAAGAATGATGTGTTGTGTTAATGTCTTTCGTTACTTCACGCAATAGTGTAGATAAAAAGGCTAATGCCACCCAATGGTTGGCTACCTAGCTAATTCCTCATAAAACTTTTACTCAAAACAGGGTAAACCATTATTTATCTGTGTGTTCCGTCAGCATGCTGGTGTGTACCTAACAAGTAAAACTTATTTGCCAACTAATCTGACTAGATGACTTATGATGCTTTTTTATCACGGCTAGTTTCTTGACAAATACTGTAGATAATAAAGTGCAAGTCAATAGGTCGTCAGCTCAACAATGCAGATTAATAAAACATTCGTCTGTTTCAAATATTAGCAATTTAAGTAGGCTGGAAAACCAAGTCAAGATGAACCCACAAATCATTAGAATATTTTTTTTACATTTAAATCCAAAGTGGAAAAAATTATATTTTACAAAAAAAAATCTCAGATGATATGCCAAGAAGTGAAAAGTGATTTCTATTTATTTTAATGTCTAGCTAGAGTAAGCTTCCTCTCGTTAGTTTTTCACATTGTTGGTTTTTATAAATCTCTAGAAAATTTATCAGCCTCATTATTCTTCACAATACAACTCATTACACTTTTTCAATATGACTGACTCTACGCATACTAAAGTTTTTCCAAGCTTTTTTTATAAAAAATCCTGGGCTTGAGATGAATAAAAGCCTTTTTTTGGAAACAAGGTTTCAGTTGTACTAGTGAGCATTCTAAAAACCTTAGACAAGAAAAATGCGAGAAAACCTCTTAATCAAACGAGACTAGACAAGGGGTTCTTGGTTCTCCGCCAGTTCAACTTATTTTGAAACAAAAAAGTCAACAAAATCAAAGCCTTCCCAAATCATTTAAGAAAATTGAGTTTGAGAAATGTTGTTTTCCCGTTGTAATCTTTCCCAAATGAAAGCATCTTCATTAGTTGAGAACATTTGACAAGGCTACTAAGGATTCTACCTATTAACCAACTCCATAGCATGAGGTTTCAGTGTACAGCAAGAGGGTAAATAAGTAAACAAATAAACATCTATTCTAGTTAGTCTAAATATGGAAGACAAGAGTGATGTTTTTTACGATTATTCTGTGCACGAAGGGAGTTCAGGTCATTTTTTAAAAACAAATCGTACGCCACAAGTTTCTACCTCAAACTTCATTTCCAATTTAGTTTATTTCCATACCTAATCATCATGTAAATACGAACAAATCATACAGAAAAAAAGCTTTTGTAAGCAAACGCATCTACTTCCCACGTAAAATACTAAAATCTGTAGAAACAGTCTAATTTCTGGAAAAAATACACATTGTACTGCTTATTGACGCATAAATATCATTTATAAACGGCAAAAAACAAAATAATTTTCCTTCAAACTTACTTAAGTTAACAAAAAAAAACGAGAGCAACGTTTTAAACACAAGTGTACAAATGCCAAGCAATAATTCAAACATTGGATTGTGTGCACGATATGGAGGGAAAAATAAACAGGGAATAATAAAAGGGTTGAGGTTCGCCTCCCAGATTCCCATATTTTATTTCAGGTGAAAGGTGCAACAAAGATTATGGACTTATGCTGTGCTGGGCAATCTGTTTGGGACTGCCATTGGGAAGCAAGACTTTTCTTATCTGCTCGCATGGAGCTTCATTATGCCCACCAACACAATGACCAACCGTCACGAACTCCCAGCCTCTATCATAAAACTATCAACACTCTTTCCATCTAGTCTCCATATCCACATGAATAGGTATCATTGCATAAAATCTTAACCATTGTCTATAAATACAAAAGCAAAGTGACTGTCTGGGCAAACACTGATTATTACATTACATACGCAAACAAGCACACAAGAAATTTGACCCAAAAAAATTAATTTTGCAAACAATAAAAAATTAATCACGGTTGCACAGTAATTCATTTCAGCCAAATGAAATTAATCACCAACACCAAAGTTTTGCCTCAAACTCGTCTTTGTCTTTCAACACAGACAAATCACACATACCTTAAAAATTTCCACCAACTCAACTGCGAGCATTAATATAATTCAGTTCAAAAAGTACCTAAGGGTCACCAGTCACCATTAAACATGTTAACCGCCACGCCACACATAACGATAGTGAAGCCAAATATTTCATTCCCATTGATATCCCACAAACTAACTACTAGCTAAACCATCTCGATTATTTATCACAGGCAAGGAGAACTAAACAATGTGTTTCCAAATACCTTGGAGAAAAATCACAAGAAGAAGGGGCAGTCTTTCAAACCTATTATGATAATTTTCGCCTCTCAATGTGCTCAGCTCATCACTAACCCATATTTCATTTCTCATAAAAATTCCTTAACCACCGACTCTTTTTACCTACAATATGTGTTCAGTCAGACGTGACAAAAAATACATAGAAGATTCTCTCATTCTCTACAAGTAGTATAATTCAAATCCTGATTCATTAGATTTATTCAAAATATGAACTTTATTCGACCACTAAATTCCTATGGGGTGTTTTATCGTTAACAACCCTAACATTATTTTATCTTTGATTCATTACGCATTTAACCTCTCAAATTATAAACTCATATAGATCCATAAGCCAGTACTTTAATGCGATGCACTTGCCCATGTGTGATCATATTATCAATTACCATGACTGAACATCATCAATTTGAATCTATTTAGTCCCTTTTTACAACATGATGTGTTCCTAACATGGCATTTAAACTGCAGGAATAAACGCTAAACAATTCCATTTGCATTCTCATTTGAACAAAAAAGCTGCTCAACTGTTCCTTTTCTTATATTTTACGCTGTTGCCAAACAACCTCATAAATTAAAATTTAAATACATACATCGTAGTATCGTAGCACCAGTTTAACGTGCATTTAGTACTACATTTTCCTTATCCCTTCTATTACTTTCACCGTGATCATCACGAATTTTGAACAACAAATTCAATTTTCATTAAGTGTCAGTCCGAAATAACCACTTTGATATCATATGGTTAATTTAATTAACCCAGCAACACAACGTCTTCACTTTATACACATATTTTTTAGAATGAATAATCTTTAAAAAACCGTTCATTCAATACAAATCATGGGAAACAAACAAAGCAATTAAAAAGGTAACTAACTATCCAGCTAAATAACTAGATATAGATGATAAAACGTTTAAGCCCAAGTACTGCAGAGTACTCACTCCATTTGTCTAAAAATGTAGGGCTAAGGAAATCATAATCATCATGAACAGGGACCATGGAATTAACCAAGGAACCCACAAAAAATGATTTAACGACCACCCACACATAATGAAGTACCGACTATTCATCCGACACATGCATGATTAAGTAATGACCATGGTTGATGAGGCAAAGATATATTACAGTATACTACCCACAGAGAGTTTAAGACGAAAAAAGAATGCAACTTGCTAAGTGAGTGAGTAAGAGTACCATGGTTAAGTACACATATACTTCACAACATCACAATTCATATCATCCAGTAAACTAGGCAGCTATTGCATCATGCCTTTTATAGTAATTCAACAACATGCACGATTCCTGTATAAAAAAGATTTGGATGAAAAATGTAGCCCCTTCATAAGCCTTCGTTCTAAGAAGCTATTTAGTTTGTTTAGTTGGTTGCCTCACTCTTCTTATGAAATGTGTGCCTTTACTGACTGACTGAGCTACATATGTGTATACCATTGTGTGCACAAAGATAATCAAACGGTAAAGTAGAGTAACTTGGGGTAATAGTTGGATTGGAAAAAATTCAAGTGGTTCAATTTTAAATTCTTCTCAGGGTTCATTTAATAACAGTACATGTGATACTGTTTGACTGACTGAGTGAGTTCATTTAACGCAGTTGCTACTTTCAAGAACATTTTATTTACTGGGAAGGTTCAAGTGCAATTCACCACAAACAAATATAGCAAGAGCAGTAAACTGATCAAATACAATAAAGAATAACATAACAACGATCTTGTTGTAACCTTTATATTTGTACAGCGGTAAAGTACCCACTTAAGATTTCACTGAATGAATTCGTTCACAAGATAATCCCTTCAAAGAAACAGGACCTACAAAACCAGCGAATGCTGTTTGTGTGGTTTTTTTTGGACCATTGTAGTCACATAATGCCTTACTAGTCATAAATACAGAGATTGTTACGAGATACAAATAAACCCTTTTGAATTGAGTTTAAAAAAGTTCCGCCATTGCGGTTTCAACAGCACGTTGACGATTTAACGATTCTGTAGTTACTTGTATTTAATGCTTGACCGATCCAGCAGCTGAAACTTCAATCATTCAATACTTTCATAAAGATTTGAGATGAACATGTTAATCCATATTGATGATAACTCAATGTAAATATTAATGAGATAAGAAAGTCTGTAAAAAAACTCGTAACTTTTACATGATTAACAGTAAATTGTCGACAATTAATTAACTTTGTACTTGTAGTTAGCACAGCCATTTCAAGATTAATCATCCTTGGAAAGGCATAACACACATGATAGCCACATCCAATAAAATCGAGTCCATAAAACTAGTGCCAGAAGTTCAATTAGTATACCCCATTTAAGCAAAATGTAAACCTGAAACCAGCTAAAGAGGTTGGTCTGTTTACATAATAAACATTTATGATGGTGCACTTAAAGCAATCATCTACCTGACAAGCGTTACAAAAACAATATCATGCTCCATTATAAACAGCATGGAACACTTTCAGCAGGCCTTCAAAACTTTTCAAGCATCACTAATAGTTAATTCGCTCTTAGCTGTAGAATTAAGCCCTGCATCACAAGAAATCCTAGCTTACCAGATATTGGCCAAAAAGTAGTTAAGCTACCAAAAAAAGTGGCACCCTTTATCATACTAAAGATCTAAAAATTCGATTAGCACGCATTTAAAATAGGACACAAATTTTAAATGTCAGCAACTTTAATGATACACGCATTCCCTAATTTTATTAGAAAATATAGCTTTCAACCAGCTAAAGGGCAAATGTATTGGGAGCTGCACGAGTACAGCCGGGTCCAATGTATAACACTGGTCTAAATAAATTCCCACATCAGCCATTTGACAAGTGGAATAACCATATCATACTAGAAGATACCAATAACCAACAACAACCCACAAAAAACATATTTCTTACCTATGTGAAATGCAGTTGTAGCTTGGCATCTTAGGTGGTCAATAGTAATTCTTAAATCACGATTATGACCAGAACAATAGAATGGTGAGCGAGCATGAAAAGTGAGTGCAGTGACCAATGACTGACCATTACCTTGTAGTCATCATAACCGCATGCATTCGGTAATATTATACCAACTGTCAATCATACAATCATATCAGAGTAAAGACAACACATCCATTTCTTTTACTCTCCATTCTACTTAATGAGATATCTCAAACGAAATTGAATTCAAACAAACCAAGATCATGCATAATCCATCAAATGATACAAATTCTGTTTTCAAGCCAAATCAAATTGAAAATACTAATCCTAAGTAAATATTAAGTTTTTTAACATGGAGGAGATGATGCTCTTACATTTCTAGGTCGGCTTAGGCTTAGGGAACCCCAACAGATTTTGCAATACAGTTTATTCCATCATAAATAGCTCTCGTATTTTTATAGCAGCTTACCATTCGCATCTTATGAAGTTGTAAGTAATGAGTGAGATACAGAAAATCAGATAGACAGTTCGGACTATTTCAGTGACAGCAAATATTAGGTGAATACTGTCCAAATTTTCAATGCTTGATGCGTCCAACAAGAGTGAAAAAAGAGTGACAACAATCATATCACGCAACAAGGAATAAGAGGGCTGAAAACGAAAAAGGTCACAAAAACAAGATCGTCGTCTTTAAAACAATCAGTTGTGAAAGGTAAAAGGGATAAGGAGAGCCCTTTGGAAGTAAAAAAAATTGAAATCACTTGAGAGAAAACGAGAGCCAAGAATGAATTATATGACAAGTGACCAAATATCGGTGTGGCATGGTGTGCTTAAAAGAGCCTCAACTAAACTGGCCTGTCGACGGCCCCGTCATCGCGTCTCCATCTCCGCAACTAACAAGTTTACCAAAAACCAAAATGATCTCAGGTATATACATATATCGTATACCAGAAGCCAGTGTACACCTAACTTACTTACTTACTTACTTACTAACTAACCTCACCCTGCCAGCACGCACTTACTGAACTGGAGATCCTTAAACCACTACTTCTTTATTCACCTACCTCTTCTTTTTAACGTTCATTTCATAAATTTAGGTGCTACCACTTTAGGTTTAAAACGTTGTATCTTGGTAAACTGCATTGGTAACTGGTATGTAACAGTGCAAATGCTTTTAAGTACGAGTAACACGCGATTTTCTTTCTACACACAAAGTTAATGTAGGCAACTTTCTTCAATGATTTAATTCAACATAGAGAGCCAGTCAGTGAACCAAAGGTGAGTGGAATTCGATAACGATAGTCATTTAGAAATATATGGATGATGGGAGCTTGAAATATACATTGCACATTCCGGAGAGAGAAATGCTCACGTAAAAACGTAATGGCGCCATCAATGGATCTTATCTATGGTGATTAAATTGAGAATTATAGTTGCATTATGCCTGTATGAAGTTTATATATTGAGTTGAAATAAATTGAAAGCCAGTATATAACTTTGTCTAATTTTTTTTTCGAGCAATGGAAATCTTAGCTGGACAACAAGACTGCTAATCGTAGACAGGGAATGTATGGGTTCCATTCAAAGACCGAATCATCAATGAAATGGTGGTGAGTGATTGTCAAGTATTTGAATGTTGTAGTGACCGCTATGAATGCTGAATGAAAGCTGATGAGTTTTTTTTATTCCTTAAGGCAAGAGTCCTATAGAGATGCCTTTACAGTTTGCTGTTCAAACAAAACTGCATGTCATATAGGTACAGCAAATAACCAGTAAATTTCTAAAAACAAACGATAAAAAATCTACTGACTGAGTGAGTACTGACACTACAGAATATGTCACTATGATATAATTTCTGAGTCTTTCCAAATCCACGGCACGTATTTCAGATTTTTATTAATGAAATTAAGAATGCAAATATGAAAACAATGTAGCCTAGTCTATAGAATATAAACAGGCAGTGAGGCAGTCTGAAAAAGCAAAAGTCTCTAGCTTTTAATGTGAGTATATACTAACAGATTGATTAGCAATTTGCTCGTTAGTTAAGCGATATTTGACTTCTGTGTACAAATTTAGCCCTCCATTGATGCATTCCATTGTCCAAAGATGTGGCTAGAATCAGATTGTAAGCCGATATGAAGAAGAAAATCAGGATAATCGAGAATAGGAACTACACTAGTTAGTCACTTATGCTGTAGCTTGCAGCAAGACAATATTTTATGATAGGATCACATCATAAATTAAGTGCCTTTATATTCATGCTTCCAGAGGGACAAGGAATGATTGATTGGCTGGCATGCTAGATATGTTGGTAAAGTTTAAACTGTTAAGTCCATAAAGTTTCCCAACTAAATTTCTTAAAGTTTCAAGTCAACCATATGAATGGGAAATGTGGCTGATGAATTATTTCTACCTTTGTAATCATACAACACTCACTCAGGTTACATCTATAACAATTTATTCATTATTTAAAAAAAGCTAAACAACTGTAGACCACATCACGGAGTGAAAGGCTAGTCAAATAAAGATTTCTTGGGTAACTATATGCAGGGAACAAGATTTTTGAGCTTAGGTCCTTCTTTATCAGTTATTCATGTTGCTCCCACAGAATCACATTAAGTGATACCAACCAGCATACGCAACCCCCATCAATAATATGTGACGGTCAGAACAGTGTAGACCTTAGGACTTAGACCTTAGGTGAACAAAAACAGTGTAGAAATAGTCATCACATAATTTTACCATGATTAGCATGCAAGTGTGTGCTTCAAGAAGAAGCACAGAACTAACAAAAGTTCACGAACCACTTGACACAAAGTCATAAATAATAGATGCAACTGATGAGGACATGACCACCTTTGAGATGGAAAAAAATGCATCAGTAGTTTGTTGTGAATACTTGGGTAAGAATGCCATTGTATGTTTTAAAAAACATAATATATAATAGTAATTACAAACTAAAATTTCTCTCATAGAACCAAAAATGCAAATATATGCATATATTTATTTTCATTTTTCGTCTAACATTTAATTTAAACGGGATAAACAAAAATAGGATCCGAATTCGGATATTATTAATGGCAACTTAGCATTCCGAAAAATTTAATAGATAGCAAAAGCTAGGAAGTGTATAATGAGACCCTACCGCACCAAAACTGATGCTCTTCTATTTCCTAAGCTAACGCTTCCAGTTCATTTACTACTAGTAGTAGTTAGTTAGTTAGTTAGTTAGTTAGTAATGAACACGGAGTTAAATGTGAGCAAGCCAACTAACTTACTAACATGCCTGCCTGCATGTAGGCTCATAAATTCGAGCACGGTTGTTTGCCATTCACTAACAGTTAAGACAAGAGAAGAAGAAGATCACACACGAGGAAACAGTAATTGCTGGCCCACAACATACTGAGGAACAGAACGCTACAATTACAAGCGAGCAAGGTAGACTATACACTATGGTTACTGTCGCTTCAGTAATCTCAGGTCATCCATCAAAATATATTCTCAGATTTTGACAGGGAGCCCACCCCTATGCAGATTTACACCGAAAAGTAAAAACCACATCAGCAGGACGAGATTCAAGTCTTTAAATACATCTTTGAAAGTGTGTTTTCAGAACAATAATATCAAAAAACTTGTCACAACCACATATTTTAAAACAACCAAAGTTCAACATACTAACATTTCGGGGCAATAAAAATGTGTTCTTTCTAAATTCTTAGTCAGTCAGTCAGTGAGATAGGAAATGATGAAGGAAACAAAACTTTCACTTTATCCCGTTCGTTAACAACACTTATGACAACTCCCATCAATCATTTGGTGATTATTTGTTGACATCACTGAAAGCAAAAAAGGAAAGGCAAGTGCTTGCTCCCAATAGAGTAGCTAAATAGCCAGCTTGTTATCACACATTTTGGTGTATCACCTTATTTTGTACCTGACTCGTAAACTACATGCAACTCAACTCAAACTATGAGCTACCCACTAATCACCAACTAACTAACTAACAACTACCATAGTATTGCAATTAAGGAGAACCCTATACTTTAAGTACGACAAGTAGGTAACAATTATCCTTTTCTGCTAACACAAAGAAAACTGATATATGGTTACAACTATAAGGACCACGAAGAGAAGCCCAATTAACAAACTCAATAGTAAAGACGGAACGAATACAGACCGATATTTAATCAACTAACCTCCTTGATGATGCACAATAGTTCCATCGACTTTCGTACACAAATTATTAATAAATATTATATTCCCAATCAAGGGGAGTGGACCAAGAGGAAATAAAACTAAACACACAGAAAGGGAAAACAGAGAATGTCTAATTGAATTCAATCTGACCCCTTGGTTGAGCTTCCTCATTAGTCAACTCTTAACTAGCCCGTCTCAACTGTCTAGATACATTCATCCTTTTTTCAGACCCAATGCTTTGGCAACGTTACACTACTAAATACCTTCACACATAAAATGGATCCCTTCATTTCACTCTAACTCTACTACTTTAACCCAAAATCAACAATAATTTCAATCCTACTTCAACAGCATTACTTACTGACTCACTAACTAGACGTAGCATTGTTTTCTTCATTATTTTGGGATCTTTTCATGAGACAGCATAAACACTGCCCTTAGACCTGTACTGAGATTCATGTCTAAGTTGGCTTCACTTATACTTGCTGTGAGTATTCAGTCACTTAACCTTTGTCTCTACTGTCTACAACCACTGTTGCTTGTTAGTTCCCAGTCCACTCTGAAGTTTCCTCATTCCTTCATTCGTTATCTATCAACACAGTTATCGGTAAAGAGATCATTCTAACCCAATAAAAAATGCCACCGTCAAATCTTTGAGTACTAACTAACTAACTAACTAACTACCATGATCGAGCGCACGATTGCCCTAATTCAATTCCAGTCAAATCTTCCACAATCGATCATGGGCTACAAGTTTTGTACAATCTATTCAAAACATCACCAATTATGTTAGTATCTCAGGGCAAAAATAATTTAGTCAGTTCTAATAAAACAAAAACTATGTCAAAGTTTGACTCGTACAATTAAAGTAAATGCAGTATAAAATTAAAGCTTATGGTTCGATTATTCAGTCCGGGATAAATAGCTTCTCTGTATATAATATGCATGAAAATAATGCATGTTTCATGTTTGTATGCGCAAGAATCAAAGTCGCCAGTTTAGATCAAAGGTTAAATGCAATGAGTTTAACAAGATATTAAGTCTATGTAAATGACTATGCCGATGCACCTACGAAAAGTTCAGATGAGAATGCACAAGGTCAATTAGAAGCAAAAGTGAAAAGATTTATCGAAAGCGATGGAAGAAAGGAAGGTAATCCTTACCTCGGCCTCGACTTTGGAGAATTCCGGATCTTCCTCGTCCACTTCAAAGTACAACTCATTAGAAGTAATGGAGACAATGCCAGGAGCCACAACACCAGGGGAGATCAGACGAGCTTTAGTGCTGATGTTAACTGGTCCTGGAAATTCATTCATTTCTTTTTGTACGTATAATATTTATGCATTTATTATACACACAGTTTGCATGCAAGCACATGGGAACATGTAGCCATGTGCATGTTTCTCAGGGAACATAAAAGAAAAGATTTATGTACGACATAATTTTTCAATTTTTCTGGGTCTAATTGCCCAGACTGCAAGTTTTTGCTACGATAACAACTGAATAGTACAAAGGAACTTTTCACTCATTGTAAATTTTGTGGCTTTAACAAGAGTAAATTTAAAATCTGTTGGTTTCAGCAATATAAAACGAATTATTATATAGATACCAGCCACCAATATTCTTACCCACTAAATCAAGGTCTAGTTCACGATCGTCTGAAAGTAATTCATTGTCATCCATCAGATCATTTGATTGAACGGGTTGCTGTGAACGACTCGCTGCTAAATGAGAATGGAATTCTTCTTTAGCCTGCGAAAACGAAATTCACATTAAAATAGATTAATTCAATTTAATTAAGTTGAGGAAACTGCAATTTTATGACAATGCGAAACCGGTGAATCATAGCACACACTAAACTACACATAAAAGCAAAAACATTTCTCATGATTTCTCATGGGTGACCTTTACTTTTAGGCACAAAATAAGAAATAGAAGCAAAAACAAAGATACAGAAACCGTTTCCACGCCTCATCGTAGCAGTAGCTTAAGGCTTAAGGTTGAAAGAAGTAGAAACCTACCTGCATGATCGCATCTTCTGGAGCACCATGCTCAATAGCTGCTTTCAATGTGGCCTCAGGATGACTCGAGCCGTGAGGGTTGTGAACAAACCTCTTGCGCCGTCTAGCGTCGTCTTCCCAAGCATCTAGTTTCCAGTATTCTACATTTTCCCTGCAATAGAGCGCACAACACAAAACTCAATCGCAGTTTCTTTCCGTAGTGCACTTATATTTCTTGAAATATGGACGCTATATAAATTCTTTCTAGATTATTTTAAATCTATAATATGTGGCGCTCTTTGTGTCTTATTCATAGCTATCGTGATACATAAGTTAAATATGAATGTTGTCATTAGTTTCAAAACCGGAAAACTTACGTGAAGCGAGAATGGCCCCATGCACCATGTTTATTCGAGATAATATTAATTGTTTTCTCCAAAACTTTAGCAGCAATCACATTGTCTCTTCGACGAGCAGCTGTGATCAAATGATCACACATTTTTTCTTCCTCCTTTCTTTCCAATAAAGTTTGAGCACACAAGGTTTGCTGTAAAAAAGCATATTTAAAATTAGGAACAACATGAAAAATTCACAAGAGGGATATGAGATGAGTTCAAACAATTTCTGACACCATCAACATTTGTTTGAACCAAAAAATACACTAAACCAGTCTTACCTCAAACTCAGCATGTTTTAGGACATCATCAGCTCTCATGCGATTCAAGATGAACTCAGCTTCATTTGCCACACGAACAATATGGTCTTTCATTGCATGTGAAAGAAGTCTGCCTTCATTGATTAGTTCAATAAACGCTAATCCTGCATGTTTCTGAAGAGAATTTTGCCACTCTTGGGAACATAATAACATAACTAGTTCCACCACTGAGTTGCTGTTTTTGAAAGTCGTCAGTCCTAAAACAAGAAAACACATTGATTACACCATACAATCTCCAATCATATACGAATCATCTTTCGTACATACTCTCAAAGTTCGTAACATACCTTTACCTTCGGACAGTAATTCCTGTCCGTGTGAGCCCAATAAAGTTTTCGATAAAAACGGCGCAAAATCAACCATTATTTCTCTAAGCAAGGGGCAAACAGACCCAAGAGCTGCTTCCAATTTCTGTGTTAGGTTGGATTCTCTGGCTGGTGTTGGCAAAGGGAATCCGTCTGCAGACATGAGTGGTTTTATATTTAACTCGTCTGCTCTAGGTACGGTCGAAGAAGATGGTCTGGCTGTTGAATTGTGCATTGGGGAACCACTGACAACACTGATTTGTCCTTGAGGTTTTTCTCCGCGATCCAAAGCATCTTCATTCATAACCATGTTCATTATAAAACATTATGCAACTAATTACAAGCAAGGTGCTTATTCATTAGGGAAATCATTTGTGTCCCTGTTGTCCGACAGCTCATTTCAAGTACAGCCTCTGACAGACTGACATATAATTTTTAATTTACCTCCGTATTACTACTATTCTATTACACAATTACTATTATTCGTAAGTCGTATTCATACCTTTATTATCAGTTCTAGGACTTTTGGTTTCACTATCATCATTTAAACTAACATCGGTCCAACTATCTTCTCCTTTTTTCTCATCACTAGTTTCATTTCCAGGGTATATTTGACCAGAATCATCTCCATTTGATCTGTGAGAAGCTGGATCGCTCATTGGGTCGTAATTCTACAAAAAAAGTATAACATTCGTTACGTATTTATTTATTTATGCTGCTCATTTACAAGCATAATAAATATGGCTCCTGGTATATAGATATGAAATGCTACAAGTATGGTTCATAAGAACCTGTGATGAGTGTGGGTGATGTACCTTTATCGTTATATTTGGAGACTTTGATCCTTCATCACTGGAACCGTATTTGACGGGAGTGGCGTCAGATGACTACAAGAAACCAATACATCGTTAATTAACTTCATTCTTAGTTTAGAATAATCCCTAATATTAATCAAAATCCAAGTTGCTTAGCTAGTACTTACATTCATTTCATCCACATTTTCCCCAGGATGGTTACTATGTATCTGTTCCATTTGGTTATGTCCGCTACCTCCACTTGACGTCTCCTGACAGTCTGAATTAGTTTCACTTTTACCCGTCTCATCATCATTTCCGTCTATTGAGGACCCTACTAAAAGAATAAAAAATAAGACCACAAATTTCAGTAATTTTTTCAATTCAAAAACATTTCAATTTTCAGATATTTGGAAGTATAAAATAGTGTCATGCTGTTTAGATGCCTGAATTTACATTGGAGCAGTGCGATAAAAATGTGGGTATACTTGAATCAAAGTGATTAATTAAATCGCAGGCTTGAGTTTCCCGATGGGTGCCACTGTCATGTATGATACCATTGTTTATTCACTTCATTTCAAGCAAAGTTGTATAACAGTGGCACCCATCGGGAAACTAGAGCCCGCGATTTCTTTGATCACTTGGTTCAAGTATTTATATAAAAATATAACAATGCTGTTTCTTTGTTGCCTACTGTCTTCGCTGGCACACTATCCAGTTTCTGTGACTGCGCATGCCTGTAAAAGTCGAGTTGGAGCGTCACAATTAATAAATACAAAATAAAACCTTGCGAGTGAGACGTGAGTACGTGTAAGTCACAACATGACAACATGTGCTTTGAACTAAACAAAGAACGTTCGACTGCTTTGGAAGTTGGCGTCCATGTTAATCATAATTGCTAATGTACGTAAGCCATTAATTAATTAGTTATGAAGAAGGGGGAAAAAGCAAAGTGGAAGATAAGTAAAAGCAATTCTACAGATATAAAAAGGTTATATATAATAATTCCATACAAAACTTGCTAGTTCCGAGTTGAGCAACCAAAACGTGTTTCTAAAGATAAACAATAGTACTACTGCACAGACAGTGATGAAGGAAAAAGAAGAATGGGAGAGAAAAACATTCAGAATGGAAAAAAGGAGAGTATACAAGCTTGTTTGTTAGACTCGTTGAGCTGTTATTCATTACCTTCAACATCATTAGAAGAAAGAGAAGCAGAGGCATTCTTAGGATTGTTAGCAGAAGTAGTAGGAGATTCAGAGCACATTTTTTCGCAAACATTTGGAAGATACTCTGGATAAATATGATTCGTCCATTGAGGGAACACAGGTTGCTGAGATGATTGCTCAGAGCCACATTTGCCCTTCACAACGGCTAAATTCATCATAAATAAGGATAACATTGACTACATTGCAATTCATCTCGCATCGCCTTCAGCAACAAAAATTACTACCAGAGATGGAAGCTATTCTTCTATACTAATCATGCAAGGCAACCATTCTAAAAAAAATTTCATGTTGCTACCCATATCAGAGTACTACTCCAGTCTTGCACAAACGATAATTCTAACAATAACACACGATGGTTAAAAAGTTAGCTGGCAATTTCTATAACTGTTTTCTATGCAATAGAAACGCATATTTCACTAATTACCGTGGAAAAGTCTAGACTATTGTAGACCAGTTTTCGTAGTCCAAAAATACTTATCAAATAACGCGGCTGCTCAGTTACACAAAGTGTAATCAAGGGACTGACCTGTTGTGGCAGAGGACTCATTGGTATTATGAACAACTTTGGCACTTGACTTATCACCAGCGGTATTTGGCACAGGACTTGAGGATGGGGTCGGTGGTGGTTCCAAAATGTCTCGATACTTGGACACCATCAAAACAGAAATAAAATAGACTATGGCTAACGCTAGAAATTGGGCTTGTTTGGTCTCCTCCTGTGATGAATAAAAATAGTTTTATTGTCTTTCCCACTCCCACAATAAACAACATGAAAAGGGAAATGCTGTCCAACATATAAAAAAGCCGACTGCATTCCCAATAGATTCCTCTAAATGTACGTACAATATCGCGGTATATTACAGCACGTAAGCGGTTAACATCCATGTCTTGAAGGAGTTTTTCCGGATCTTTCACGGGACTGCTTTGCGTGACCAGGTTCTCAACGATATTCTACAGTTGGTAATGAAAACAAAATTGCCAATGTATTTTCATGTCATCGCATCTCATATCATTCAACATGAGCAAATCACAATTCACAGCCAGTCAACATAGATATTAGGTTGCATTTTGCATTATTGACTTTCCCACTTGAAATCGTATTGGATGAGAATTTTCAACCAACCTTAGGAGACGCTTGAGCACCCCGAATTAGTGAATGCAAATGAGCAACTTTCTGAGGCATCGAAGAATTGCTACTGCCGGCTCCAGAAAATAAGCCAGTCTGAGAGTACCGAATACGCTCCTTGCACTCCAAGCAATTACGAACAGCACTTGTACAAACCAATCGCAAACATTGACGTAGGATTCCGCCATTAGACATATTCTTCTCTGACTCCAGCTCACTGAAATTCAATGAGCTTGCAAAGATCAGGACGTCTGCCATGTTCACTAAGCGTTGCAGAAAAGATACCGCTACTTCTATCGGCATTCCTTGAGTGGGCTCGATCACATCTAAGTCACTCTGCAAAACAAACATTGTTTCAAAATTAACAAACCCATTAGCTACAGCAGCGGGCTCTAGACAAAGAGAATAACACTCGAATTGGCTAGGAGCAGTGGTATAGCATAGTTTCTATTGGTTCACAAAACGAGTTAACTCCCCTGTCGCAATCGGCTCCAGACTCATACAACACTGGGAATAGTGTATTGTGTGTGAAACTTACATTGGGAGAAGTTGCAGACGCCAACAGAGGGAGAAGGCCACCACAAGCGATGATCAAATTATCAGCAAGTTGCGAAATGAGGTGCACTGTGTTCACCACAAATATAGTGTTTTCCCCTGTGTTCACGAAATCCAGGACTGACTTACTTGAATGGCTGCAATACAAATACAAACATACAGAGCCAGTCATCGCTTACGATTATGTATATTAGTAGTGAACAAGCCGGGCTAAAAGTTCTCCATTAATCCTGAACCCCATTTATCTCCTTTCCCATGCACTTAATTTAGCATGTACTACATGAAATAACAACGCTTATAATGTATTTACAGACATGAATAATTTGACTTGAAAACTGTGAGTCCCTACAGCAAGGTAATAATTCAAGCTCTCATACCTCCTCCAAACTTGAATATCAGTTTCTAAAGAAAATAGCACGTCTGATAAAAGGCGTTGATGAATGTAAGACCATTTAAATTCTGGGATTCTAAATGGAGGATGAGAAGGACCAGGATTGAAAATGTGACGAGTTCCATGGTGAAACATATTTGGACCAGATGCCTTTTGTTCCGGGTCCTCGTCTGATGGAGCTAAAAGCAACAAAATGCAATCAGAATTTCGAAACTTCAGTCCCGATCTTCCATACAATAGCTATTAACGCCATCCTGTGTCTCATATATAATATTTGCTTTCAGACTAGCTTAACTAATTTTCAAACCGCAAATTATTAGAATGATAAAATAATGGAAATCATAATTTACCATCTTCCCCATTAGTTTGAGTTTGGACTGCCGTGGAGGCACTTCTAGGACGAACGCGATTGGGCTCACCGTCTGAAGAGCTCCCAGCAAAGGCTTCCTCATTTCCTTTTTTCGACTCACTCAACTCACTCTGAATCCACTCCCTTTTGTCAAGTGATGAAACCAACGCGTCACCTTCATCATGCGTCTCATCAATGTGATGGATGACGCTGTTGTCCTCACAAACCATGGGATCCACTTCCGGTTCCTCGCTTTCTTTTTTGAGCTCCTCTTGATGTGCTAGACGGGTAATTTCCTCCTCTTCCTTTTCATCAGTCTCTTCTTCGTTTCCGTCAATCACCCCGTTTTTGATGGGACTGAGACTCTTCTTCTCTGGAGTGGACACCGAGCTCCCATTGTTATTGTTATTAGAACTCAATAACGCATTATTACCTTGATTCTTATCCACTTGAACAGTATGATCCCCATTTTCTCCTTCCTCGTTCACATTATCAGTAGGAGAACTTTTGCCATTGGCGATTATGAGTTTAGCCGTCTCCTCTCCAGATTTATTCTTTTTGCCACCCTTCTTTTTGTTACGCACTCGCTTTGTTTTCACACAACTCTCTTCTCCACTTTTATCTTTGCTTTCGTCCTCAGAAATCCCATTCACTCCATTCCTCACAGGAGAGCTATTCACTTTATATGAATCTATTGAGCCATTTGCTTCTCCACTCTTTTCATCGGATTCCACCTTCTTCGTGTCGTTACCATCACTAGTATCCCCTTCAGGACTTAAAGAACCATTCCTATGTTCCGACTTTATTTTTTCTCCATCGTCCTTGTCGTCATCACAACTACCAGGACATGGTTGTCCAGTACTATCACAGATTGCTGCACCACATTCATTTTCCTCCTCCTTCCCGCCCTCTACTAGTTCTTCTTCTCTAGTGGGACTAGTGCTATTATTTCTTGAGCCTTCTGCCACAGGAACTTGCTCCACATCCACTTCGTCTCCTTCATTTTGCTCAATTGCACAGGTAGTGTCATCATCATCTTCTTGCAATTCTTCCACAACCAAATTTTCCTCCTCTCCTGGGGCGCAAGAATCGTCCAAATCCGTTCGGACACCGTTGTGGGGCTGATCCCAACCAGAAATGGTGCTAATTGGTCGCTGTTGTCTCACAGCGGGATCAGTGATGTTGTCGGTCTGACGACGCTCATAGTGCTCATACATTTGAGTGAATTGCAGACGGAACTCTTCATAGGACACTTTGGAATGAACGATTGCGAGAGTGTCTACCCAAACCCGCCATCCACCATACTCGTACTTAATTGCATGGTGGAGGAGCATCCGGAATAAAGAGTAGACCATATCGGAAATCCTTTGCTCATCAGTGTTCTTGGGATGAATGTAGGCAAGAGAAATGAGCCATTCCTAGGGAGTAAAAAACATACAGGGTGCTTACATAGACAGGATACACAATAAAGTGGGCCGGAGAAAGTGAGTGAAAGAGAGATAGATACAAGTGGTGTACAATTCTTGGGCGCATGCAACTATTTAATCTGTGTAGTAAAGTTGAGAAGATGAGGAAATAGTTTGGAAAAGGAGAGAAAGTACAAGAATTTGTGAAGCAGAAAGAGAAAGAGAGGAATTAAAAGTAAATGTCCTTATACAGAATCAATACCTGCCAAACAGACATTTGAAGGACAGTACGACGATTTTCTCGATTATGGTTACACAGTAAGGTCATGTCTGAAAGGAAAAGTTTCTTCACTTCCAGGAGGGATTCTGTCTGCTTCGACTGACGTATTAAGGTGGCGACAACTTTCAAAATCACTAGAAGGATTCAAAGGATTACACAAAGTTTGACAGGGTATTAAGTTAATTGAATACAACCATGAGACATGTTGCAAATAAGTGATAAATAAACAGATAACAAGTTGGACAAAAAACGCTCAAAAACTTACTTGGATTTTCTAGTCTATAGTTGGATTCTGGCTCGGGATGTTTTGAATACAAGATTTGTTGACTTATATGTTCAGTCAAAATCTGAATAAATAAAGAAAAACGTTAACAATTTTCTCCTACAAACTAAACACACACAGCAATATTTTTGCACCTATGACAAATTCAAATGCCCTTTCAAAACAGTCACACGAATACACAACATTTTTAACATATAGTTTTCTACCTTTGTCTCAAAAACAAATAAAAAAAAACAATCGTATTTACCTCATACAGGACATTATAAGTTGGAAGACTTAAAGAATCCTCATGGACGAGTAGTCTTTCGGCTAACAGTGTGTACAAATTATGAGGACTCATAACATCGTATTTTCGTCTGCGTAAAAAATGCATGAAATATATTAGAAAAATTGAATTACTTTATAGGGTGGCACTCTGTAGTCTGGAAATAATAAGAAGTGGTTTGAATACGGAGAATTACTCTCGCTCACAAACATCAAAGCTCTACAGAGAACAAACGGCATCATGTTGTTTATCTGAAGCCTGCAAATGAAATGTGCGGATGCAAATGAGCATAGCACTTTCGTCTAACTCATCTCTTCTTTTGAACGCTACAGAGATCATGCAGGTACACTGCGTATAAGCAGGAGCGCATAATGAATAATAGAACATGTAAGATAATTGGAAGCAGTGAGGGAAAAGTGAGACGAGCATCATGATTCCACAATTTAAGGACGTTAGTTTAATGTATGCTCCCAAGTAAATCATAATCTGCGAACGGTTCTTTGCAAGCAGTAGAAAACATTTTTTGTCTTGAAAATTTATGACTGTAGAGGAAACAAACGGTAGGTATACTTATAGCGATTTTTATGGATCTCGTCATTCATTCGTTTTCATATTTTTATATACATAGATGGGAGACAACAAGACTTTTGCACATGCAGTAAGGCATGACCGCATGACTCAAAATTAAAATTCTAACTAAGTAGATTTAGAATTATGACAGGTAGGAAAAACGGTATAATAAGTAAATGCAGTTTTTTGCATATAGACTGCTTGCTTAGCAGTCCAGAATAAAAACAGAAAGGATGAAAACGAAGGGAACGATGACTCACTTGTGTGTACTGCGACAAAGAAAGAATCCTAGTAGTTTTAAGGACTGGAGGCGAATTAATTGTGATTCTGATCCCAATAGTTTGAACACAGAACGTACACCATGTTTAGCATCAAATGCTGGAACTAGGGACGAAGGATGCTCCGACATCAAAGAAATTAGCATTTGAAGGACATCATGCAAATTCTCATCCTGTGGGTTTCAAGTAAGTTTTATTAATAGAGACCCAACAGTGCTAACAAGGCGTTATTTCCAAGTAATTCAGAGTTCATCACATCTCAAATATGAAGAGTTGGCAGTGCCAGTTTTGCACCCATTCCAACTCTTATTGAAGAAAGCCAAACCCACGTGGAATGAGCTCCACCAACACAATATATTCCCTCAATTCATTGTCTTTCCCCATCCACTCACCTCATTAACAGTAGTGAGAAAGTTGAGAATACTCTGGAGCTCATCCTCTTTCACACCATTGCCAATAAGTATTAGCTGCTTGAGGAAAAGCAGAACGTAAGCTCGAATTGCAATGATGTCAGCATCTGAAGGACGGGGACCATCTACAATACACAAAATCATACAATGGAAGAAACATGGGACTTGACCATAATTCCATACTCGCTCCCTTCCCAAACTCCTCATTAATTACGTGCTCCACATAGTTTACAAATTATCGAGACACTCAAACTGAAACTAGTGTAAAGACTCTGCTCAAAGAAAGTTATCGTCTATAAACCTGAATACTTATATACTCTCTAGCTCACTAACTATGGTGAAAACTTGGAGTCCACAATAATGTTTTATATATAACAGCGCCCATTTTCTCCATACTTTCTCTTTTCGCTTCTATTCATTCATAGACCACGATGCCAACACTTGGCCCTGGTCTCCATCCATATATACTTATTTACTGACCAGAAGTTACGGGACGCTCAGTAAATTAAACGGCTACAATTTTGTCCCCACATATTACATAGTATCTGCCCTGTCTGGATTACATCAGTTGCATCCAGTGCGTTGGAAACAAGTGACTATATGAACTAACTAACCAACTAACTAACTAACTAGCATGTAGACTAACAATACTTGAGCAGACTTGTACACAATACTTGTATGTGCCGTGTACTAACCAAGTCCTTTGGGAGTGATGCTTGACTTCTCTTTGGGATTTACAACCCAGTAGTAGTACTTGAGTGTATGCATCGTTTGCAGGACTGTGCTGATGCGACGCACATTGGAATAGATTTGGGTGTCCGCCAGGAATTCGGTGGCTAAGTACGAGTACAGCTTCATCTGCACTCCGACAGGCGTGTAGATCCACAAGGCAGGGTTGAAAAGAATATGGTCCAGCAACTGTTTCCATATGAGGCACACACAAAACAAGGTATATAGAGATTGCACATAATAATATGAGACTTAATAAATCACCATGTGAGACAAATAAAACTCGTACAAACAAAGCACACTATTATACTACACATATACATTATACACACGAGGAAGGACAATCGTCTTCCTTCTGCCTACACCTAACACATGTATGCGGATAGTGAGTAGTATTCTCGGATAATAGTAGTCAGAAGAAAACAAGTCACTCCAACAATGCCATATGGCGAATCCACGCACTAAATATATTAACTTTCCTTTTAGTTTGATTTTAAACATGGGGAAATGGAAATACACTTCTCCATACAGAATTAATCTGTCCAATGACATGAGGGGGCCATGGCATGCCAATGGATTTATCTTCTCATTAAAATATATTGCCTGACTATTAGCGTTATAAACGTAGTGAAAGCAAATTCATCATTTGTACTAGGCTCGTTTTTAATCTCCTTTTACAATATCATCACAGATATAGATAAACCTGACTGACTCTGTGAGCAGAGGAAACATAAGAGTTAAAATTCTAATGACGAGTCAACGAACTGAAAATAATTAAAAAAGAGTTTATATCACGGGAATCTATTTATTTCTTCTATTAAATAAAAATAATAAAAGTTCAATTGAATGTTGACGCACAAAACTCACGTTTAAAGAAAAAATCCTCTCTCAAGGAGAAGTTGTCTCTTCTACACTACCACAACATAGTCAATAAATATGACTCACCTGCTTCAAAAGTAATTCACTGTTTGCATTGGGACAACAAGTGACGAGGTATTTGGTAAGTTGGAGGAACGAGGACAGAACTTGGAGTGCAAGATGTTCTCTCGAAGCTTTCTGCAGTAAATAGCTGATGACTAGAAACCCTCTATTTTGAATCATATGTTGCTGCACAGTAGGGGATGACTCGACAAGTTCGCAAATGAATTCCAGCAGTTTGGAACTATTAAAAAACAATATCAAGTTCTAATTATATACAATTCCAATAATGAGACAAAAAAACGTTGAAAAAGATAGTAAATGGTAGGTGTAAGCAATTTGAAAAGCGTAATCGTGATACAAACACAAACACTATAAACTTTTATTGAAAACTGCTTTTTTCTTCTTATTAATGGTATTTTCCGATATAACGGATACCGCTATATTTAATGTTGGGATCATCTATCTGATGGATATAAAAGCACAGCAAAACAAACTTAATGCGAAATGCGAACTATATGCCTATACCATGGGCATGAGATGTCACAAGCTTATCAGTAACTTTACATTACAAGCTAACTACAAAACCACATAATGTACATTGGAAATGGAAATTTCAAAGCTAGGATTAATATAAACTCACCATCCATATAGTCAGTCAGACAATGAATTGATAACTAAACTCACATAAATTATGTGAAATAAGAGAACTCATTGGCATGATCTTTTTAGAAAATATTCAGCTATTTTTTTTACATCATCGGTCGGTATTCTAAACAGATAGACGGAATGAAGATGTGCTACTCAAGTTTCACAGGGAAGAATAAAAAGCAGTGAGAAATTTCTTAACTCGCCTAAAGACGGAGCTAATAAGATGCATTATAAATCAAGGTGATACCAAAATAAATTCCACAATCATTATAGTTTGAGCGTGAACGGGAGAACATGACGATGTGGCATGTACGTAACCCGTTGTTTGGTTATGAGGAAACTCATTCTCATCCACTTCTCTTGTGTGTATCATTAGCTTGTATAATTTATTAGGAGTCAGAGTGAGAGAAAGCACTCACTGACTGAGATTTCCACGCTCCCTCGCCGTGTGTTGAGCACATAAACGGAGACTCGTGCTCATCCAGCATATTGTAAAAGCACGCGGCTGTACGAGAATCGGAGCGGAAAAAGTGAATGCAGATTTCCCTTGAATATTCCGCATCCAAGTTATTCTCATGACTCAAAGGAAGCATATTAATATGAAATCTCAGTGTGAAATCATCGATAGCAATATGTGGAAAAATAAGTTAAGTGAGAGAGTAAAGCAAGTTAGAGAGAACATAGGATCAAGGGGGAAACTAGCTTAGAAGCTACTTTCCATTTCAGATTACTGATGATTTATGAGGACGTTCTAATGCAATATTAACACCTAGCGGTGGAACATAGTTGAGACAAGCCTCTTTTCCTTCCGTTTTTTCCTACTCTCATTCCCTTTTTAGTAGTTGGTTTCATAAACTTGAACATGAGTTTAAACATTCATATGTATGCACGCACACTCAACGTTTAGGTAGACAAGGGATATATACTGACTGGAAAATTCCAGGAAGGAGCACACTGGATAACATATGCTACAAATTGGGAAATTTATATTTAGTATTAAGCGCAAAATCCAAATCATGGAAAGGAAGAGCAGTGTATGAATTACTAAAAGACCACTTCTATGGATTGTATAGTCGTAAAAAAATATGAAAAAGCATGTCGTCAAGTACCAGGTGCAGATTATATACACAGGTCGTACGTATCATCCACATTTCCTATTCATATTTCTCTTTCTTATCTTCAAAGAACCTTCTATAGCGAGTACAAGATGAGATATACATTGTCAAAATAATTTGACAGATTGTTGAAATTCTAAGGGTAAGTAATTCGTCATGAAAGACGAAGTTGAGGATGCAAATTTTTCAAAAGCTTTCCCATATCTTCAAGATGGCAACATGACTTTAGAATATGCATACGATGTCAGCTACGATGTTTTATGAATACTAAAGCCAGGTAGGTATGTACTACATAGTCACTTTAATATGGTTCACTTGTTCCCATTGGCCGTTTCAATGTATACACTCTATACTGGTTTGACAATAAATTGTTTGAAATTGTCTATTTTCTTTGTAAAGATTTAAAATATAATTCTTTAAAAAAAATCATAATCATTCAAATTCAAATAAATTCTAATGGTGCAGACAATACAATTTTGAAGCTTGTAGAACAGTCAATAGCTTTTGTATACATGAAGCACGCAGGCACGAATTCTCATTCCACTGCAATTTACCAATTATGAATTGATACCAAGTTTCCTCTTCAATATGTAAACAAACCTCAAACTCAAACCAATATATACATAGCCCAGTCGTTGGCCTTTTAAGTTTCCACGATTAAAGCCCTACGTTTTTATTTTTCCAACAGCTAATACGTACTTGAATTATATACCTATTTAACTCCATAAAATTTCCTAAGGTTACCTCTGAGTAAATATGAGCTCATCAGGGTATCAGGTAAAAGAGAAAAAATGGTATCCTCTTAACACAGAAAAATATGCGTAGACGCTTCAAGCGAGTAACTAAAGGTTTCATTATTATTTTTTCTACGGTAAGTAAGCCAGATGGAAAGAAAACAGTAAAAAATTCATACCAGAGCGGGGACTCCTTTTTACTATCCAGACTAACATCATGAGGCAAATCCAGTTGGGCGAAAAGTGGAAAGAGAACCTGAATTCCACCGATCGAGTTGAGCGTACTATGAATAGAGTGTGTGATCACGGCTTTGACATCCTGAAAAGATAGGTAACAACATGATCCATTAGTTGGATGGATTCAACATAATGCGAATCACACATGAGCTCTTTGGCCCATATAGTTACTACAGTCATGAGTCATGAAGTGCACAGATTTTCCGTAGTGAAACCAATACGGATATCATGTAGAGAATGAAGGCTACTTACTCACTAACTCACTTGCTACCTATATATGTGAGTAAGTAGTCAGTCTGTAGCCCTTGCTTGCACTTTTATAGTGACGAGAAGGAGAAACCAATTCATAAATCAGTGAGATCAAAATGCTTCAGACCTCTATAAATCTATCCAACAAATGTGTGCAACCCCCAATCAATTCCTTCCTATTAACTCTCTCTCTCTCTCTCTCTCTCTCTCTCTTCCTTTACAACATATCAGCTTCTGGAATGAGATTTATTGAACCATTTCTGTCTATGGGTTCTCTGCTCATGGAAACTACTAGTGACTGCTGAATGGGAAAAGATGTTATGCAACTATTTTCCTTTTCATCACTACTACTACTGACTGACTGAGCATAGTACACGCTAAACGCAAGCTCAAGTGCCCATGTAAAGTAAATAAATAGTGAGTTGTTTTCACTCCATAAGCATTAACTTCGCTTGGAATCAAATTCCTATTCAGAATAATGGATGCTCTTACTGATCAAGTAATGATACCATTTAGAAAAATCTAACAGAGTAGATTACAGAATAAATAGAAAGGACTGGGCGTGTGATTAAGTACGTTGCTTCCACTACACGGATAGACACACTACACGAATGAACTCAACTACTGTAATGTCCGAAATCAAAATAGACTTCCATAATAGTGAGTTTGCTATTTTGGTCAAATGGTCATTTGTTGAATTCGTTAGCAAGGTAATAAGAAAATTAACACCCATGCCAAATAACTTTGCACTGAAATTTTTCCATGCTAATTTTGAACGTACTATTATTACTCAGTTATATTTGAGCACAATATTTTACAATGTATTTAGTACACACAGTTACGCATTTCATATTTCAGAAATTTTCTTACCTTCAACATAAGTGCATGTGGTGTGTGGACGAAATAAGAAATATTTCCTTTCGGCGCGGACTGAAGACACAATTGGCTGTCTGTAGCTACTGGATTGTACATAAATACCAAGGAACTGGACAGTTTTCCATCGTATAAGACTCTTCTGTGATTTTCTGGCAATTGCATATGGCACTCGTTCTCAAATCGAAATTGATTCTACAACACAGATCAAAATATTATAAAACCAAAGATGTTAAGTAACACGCAATCTAGAAACCAATTGAGATCCTACCTTGTATCCCGGTCCAAGACGATGCATAGCACAAATTTGATGGGGTGTTAAGGCTTCTCCAAACAGGTAAACTGCAGACATTTGGCCGCAAAATACTCTTTCTTCATCTAAATCAGGGGTGGCTCCGATATAACACTTGTCGAATGGCTATTAATGACCAAGAAATAGTAGATTAGTTATATACAATCCACAACTACATGATCTAACAAAAGAAGAGCTTGTAGTAAATATCCCGGTCGATAAGCTCCAGTTCAATTTCGATGATAGTGCACTATGTATTATTGTTTTATAATGCTCGTTACGATCAGCTTACAGCATCTAATATTGCTGCAGTTGAGATGAATAATAGAAATTCATAAAAACACTCCATTTTTATCATATATTTGTTTTGGTTTCTCTACTGACAACGGCTTTTTAAATACTCGACTATTGATAAAAGACGGATTGCACCTAACCATTACGTCAAGCCTAGATAATCAATCTTTTATATAATATGGGACTTGTAATTAAGCAGGAAACAGTGAGTGGCATAGGGGACAATGATGGCGTTGTTAAAAAGCAATGTAAAACGCTCATTTTGCCATAAATTGCAATGCAGGCCATGTGTCACGGTCGCTTCCTGATCAAATAAGTGGTGGTCTCTTCATGACCGTTTCTGGAATGCAAATGACCCTGTATATCACCCTCATTCCTTCAGTAGCCCATATATAGACGCCCATCACCGTGCAGAAACAGATTTACAGTGCAATGTTTGTGGAACCCTTTCCAAATGTAAATTTCCTTTCCCTTTCATATATAGAGAAACTAAAATCAACCATAACCATTTTGTGTTCAACGAGGCACTATTGTCCAACCTCTGTAATGCATAGGAACGTAGATTGGACGATATAATGAGTAACCCTTACGACATTAGAATCTTTACGATCTACAGAATATATGAAGAGACATTGTTTTTGCCATCAGGAAACTATAGTAGAAGTTAGAGACATGAGAGAAAAACCATTGTTGTTAGCAGTGAAGCGCTCAATGAAACCATTAAAAACGAGAAGAGAATGATCTCTATAAAATATGTAAAACTGAAACAAAAGCCTCATGTTTTCATAAAATTTGCATTTTAATTACTTCCTTTAGAATTCTATCAGAGGAACACTAAAACAAGAACAAAAGGATTTCTGTATCCAGACCTGATTTTTTTCATTCTATTTGGTATTCACTAAAGTAGGAATTCAGTTTTTATTCAAAGAGAAAGTAGTAATCGAAAGGATGCTTATCGGATCAAACGGATCGGATGATCCCCCGATACGATCCAAAATCCGATAACGTTAGAATATAATATATGAAATTGGATGCGATCCGATCGGATAGGTGTGCGATCCGAGCCGATACGTTTATCGGATTACGGTTCGCATCGGTTTCGGTGGTGATTCTAATGTATATATAGTGATCCGATAACTTACTACATAAAAAAAATATGCAAGATGTTTTGCATTCATACGAAAGAATTATATGAATGAGGTTTGTCAATATGAGTTCAACAAGGAAGTATGCTTGACCAATACAAAAGAGCGATTTTTTGTGCGGAGTTCAATTCTTACAATGATACAATGCCATAAAATAAAATATTCTTATAGGATCAGATCAGTGTGTGATCCGTTTCCGATACGATGCAATCCGATAAGCATCCTTCATCAAACGCGATTCAAAGAATAAATACTATAACCTATAACCTTAATGCCCATGTCAATACATACACATGAAACGTATATCTGCAGCATACCTGTGCTTTTAACTTGATATTAGATAGGCTTCATCCTAAGTTCTTTCATTTCCACCTGGTTCAAATTCAATTGCTTTTATTATTTTATCAAAGATACTATTGACCTACCTTTGTAATCTAACCAAACGTTCTTTCTCTATGAGCCAGGTTTATCCAATAAAAGCATAGTAATTCAACCAGATTGTGAGCAAGGCCAGGCCTACAGATGCGTTTTCAATAACGCAAATACATTTTCAAACGAAAAACTAATTAGTTATGAGTAAGTGCCGATATCTTCACAGAGGAAAAATGCTGTAAGCAATTTTTTTAATCTCCAGTAGAAAATGCATGAAAGTTAGACCCTACTTTGTCGTTTATTTAGTGAATACGTACATTTTCCATGTTTTCCAATTTGGCAGCCATGGACTGTATGTAGACTTGCTTGCTTAGCATCAATATCTTTACACGTTAACAATGTTATAAGGTTTTTAATAATTTCAGTATCTATGACCGTAGGGCCCACTCGTTAATTTATCCCATTAGCAGAATGATGCCTCGGAATACGTTTTATTTCTCAGATTGCTTGAAACCTGATAGGGGTGCGTAATGTTGACAATAGAAATAAATGCTATATCTATAGTACACTTGAGAGCTCGGGCAACATATTGTGCAAAATCGTACAATGGTAGAACTAGAACTCAGCGCGCACTAAACAGATTTGTACAATGAACTGGAGCAAGTGTCACTTATCTGGAAAATCCCAACAACTCTTTCAGAGTGGTTGAGTAGATCCTGGAAACGCGAAACTACCATTTAGAGCTTAAATCAAAAACAAACTTACATCATTCGTGGAGACGAACCATGCCATTTCGGTACTTGAGGCCAATTGGCAGTTCACGAAACACTTGATCTCATTCTTCGTCCACCGGTTGTAGATGTATACAATGGCGATCATGTACCACTAGACAAACAATTATCACGATTAGGTTCATGACTTGAATTCAAGACGGGCACTATACATTTATCAAATCCTCCTTTGCTTCCCTTTCCCTCTCAAACCAACGCCTTATTACATTTCTTGCACCTACTGTAAGTAAGAGTGAAAGCTTTCTCCTAAAAACTCTCCACGCTTACATACTTCACCTTTACCTACTCCCATCATCACTAAAATAAGATTTATTTGTCCTCCTTTTACTTATATATTTCTCTTTCTTTAATTCTAATAACTTTCATACCAGCTTTAAATTACATACCCTGTTAGTCGTCTGGTAAATAACACGTGAATGGAAGAAATATCAACGGTTTAGTTTAGGTAAACTAATATCAACTGGACACGACGCCAAGTTATGTAACAATAAAAATATAATTTGACTGCATAATGGCTGTCAAACGTCACAATGGACTGACTCGTAGACTGCTTTATCTCCTATATGTAATTCGATCGTTCCAATTTCCAATTCACTCAATGTATAAGCGGCTTTTCTCGCACTAAAGGACTTTAAAACAAGCGAAAAAAATTAGCTATAATTGCTGAAGTTTTTAGTCATTAAATTGAACCCAATGATTTATTTGGTTCCCATATTTACCGGTTATCCTACATATGTAATGGAATGAACAATGCCAATTTTAACAGAACTCCCTACAGTTACCTTGTGTTATATAATGATAATTTGATACAGCTTTAACTTAACTACTCACCTTTCTTGGCTGGAATTCATATTTGACACAGTGCTGAAACCCTTTGCCTTTGACTTTCATGGACGTTAGAACCAAACAATTGCCCACAAAGTGTGCCGAGTAGCCGACGCCTTTACTTGTTTTGAAGCTGGAAACAAATCAAAGAACAATGATTAGTATTGGTAGCACCAATTACAACCACCAAGATTAAAACAGTCTAGTTACTTCGTTCGTTCGTTTTGATAGTGACAAGAAAAAGGAGCTTCGTAACATACTGCAATAATCCGAACAGTTACTGGAAAGGGTGGGCGCTAATATATTTCATATTGTGCGGATTCATATATTTCCATATTATAGATTGGATAAAATATTATTACATTTGATACAACACAGTGTACACAGTCTAGTACAAGATACAGAAACCCTTTTCACATTTTTACAACCATTTTAGACAATATACTAACAAAACTAATAACACCATTTCATAATTTTTGGAACTAATTTACTAGATTTTGTACACACGCAACGTAAAATACTTCTTACCCGTATTTTGTTCTAGTATAATATAAATCGGAAGCATTCCTTTAGAATAGTAGAGGAAGAAAAAGTAATCTTCCTGCTATTAGGGTTTTCATTTCTTTAGCTACGGACAAACTGACTGAGCTGAGCTGAGCCACATCTTACTGCACACAAATAACAGGGTAATGGAACAAGCCAAGTGAAATGTTTCCATTAAGGTTATTGGCCTTCTGAAATCTCCTCTAAAGTCCATCATAATGAATTCGTTGAAGACAACCGGACAACAAACACAATATGAAGTGGGCACGGGAAAGTAAATAGTAACGCTAACAACTATAGAATATATACGTGCACTATAAACTACACCGGCAAATGGGTATTTGAAAAAAACCGCTACAAAATTGTTTGTAGCCATTTTTTATGTGAAAGGCTTTAGAGCTATACAAACGACCGGAGAAGGAAAACTGCTATAGATTTTCAATTCCAAGCATCTCTGCTTTCTTCAGAATTTGGGTGCTTACTTGGGCAAAACTGAAATCACCGATTCTAAGCGACGTCTAAATGATACACATGGAAATACGTTTGTTTTGTGTGCATTTGGAATAACAATTAATTTTTCGCTTCATAAATTCCGAATATTTTGTTCTCAAAGGACTTCCTAATCGCATTCATAATCATCGTTTCATACGACTGTTTGTATTAAACCTATAGACGATTTTTGGAACTGTTCTGTTACCATTAAATAAATGAATTATTTTGTAAGGCATAATACAGTAGTATAGATAAAAACATAAGAAATTGAAGACTTCTGTGACTTACCAATAAAGATAAGGTTTTTCTCTCTCAATATTGACGGAATTGATAGGATCAAGACGGAACCATGTCATGAAAGTGAAGCCGTTTTCGTATGGCCAACGAGCCAATGGAGGGAGCAGTATTGCCTGAAACAATTCATATCATAAACATGTCACAGTGCCAAATGAAATCACCGTAAAATACAAAAATATGCACTTCATTCCCTCGATGCTGTTTTTATCAGCTTTTTAGTCATTTTTACATGAAATAAACTACAAAAAATTGTTTTCCCAATAGTTACAAAAAGCAATGTAATTCATCCTCTGATTAATATACGAAATTTAAAAATTGGAATGAATTTTGGAACAAGTCATTTCCAGAGTCGCATTAGAAGTCACCGCGAGAAGATATTGAAAATCTGTCATCCTCTATGGCATTATCAAGAAGAGTAAAAAAGTGCAGAAACTTACTGAGCCTTTCTTGCCAGGAAAACTGAAGAAAACGTCAGGACCTGTCCGTTGTGGCATTTGACGGAGAACACTCAATAGCTTGGCGGAATGTCGTGGCTACAATGAGAAAAAAATATGTTTAGTTGATAAATATATCCTTGGCTGGACTTTCCATCCCTTAGAAGAAAGAGTAAGAATGGAGCAACAGAAAAGAACTAACAGGGAGCCAAGGATTGGACATAACGTATAGTAGCACCAAAGGTTGGGATATTGCAAAAAAAATCGGACAGAGTAAGCAAGCAAGACAGAAAGCAAGTAACGCACAAAGGAAAGCTACATAGTCAGCATTGTAAGCTTCCTGTCTTTGACTTTCCCTTTTGGACAAGCTCAAAGAAAAATCAGGAGCACCAATGCCAACACTAAAAATTGCCTACTGAGTGAGTACGCAAGCTAACACAAGGAATCCACATCTTAACCAAGTTTGCACTCTTAGTTAGTTCACGTACAAAAGAGACGACTGACTGTGTGAGGTCACTATTTACAACTTTCTTTTATCGTTTATAATGGTTGGAAGGTGAAAGACGGATTTTTCAAAAAAGCTTGAAAACCTGACTTATGCTTATACTACATTCTTTCCTCACTCTGACATCCATTGCAGTAGATTCCTTCACATGCGTTTTAACCGTCGCCCTTCACATGTGGGAAAATGGAGTCATTTTTCTAGTATCCTCAATAGTATGTGCAAGCACGTACCATGTCTTATATGGAATGTACACCTTCATTCATGAACTACTACTAATATGGGCTGAACCAAACAGAAGGAAGAACGAGTTTGATTCCAATTGCACCTCATCATCATTTTAACTTATAGAAAAAAGTTTCTCAGTTTGTTAAAGCCATCCATGCATGTATGTGTCCTCAGCATTTCTTGCTTTCTCAAATGAATAAATGTCACGTCTCAATTTTCAGTGCCACTTTGAGACACGTCTGTCTGTACTCTCGACTAATTTGAACCGTGTCTTGCTTTCCTACTATATAGCTTGGCCGAGCCACCTTTCCTGCATTCCAAATATGGTTCCAAATATGGGCGCCGTCTTCAGAACAGCATGATATTTACGTGCTTGCATATGCACTACTAAAAAAGAGCAAGGAAAAGTTTTGATGTTTTTCAGTCCGTCCAATTCATTGTTTATAGCTAGTGTAAGTCAACTGACTGAATAACAGAGAGAAAAAACAAGAATTTTACTCCCGATTTTTCACCTACTACTTTTAATGCTTACATAAAAATTGCCTGCATAAGAATGTTTGAATGCCTGTATTCAAATTTGCATGGGATATTTGTTACTAGGCTAAAAGCCTCTACATTATTTGCACATTTTCATACTACAATAATAATGCCAGGTTTTCCTACATTCCTCATACTAGACGAAAGAAAAATGCGAGGAAGAACATGAAAAAAGAACAAGTAAATGGAGCTATGATAAAATATAAATTAAACATACCCAACGACCGCTGATAGCTTTCATGGACCCAAAAAGTAGCTTCAACTCTTTCACAGTGATGCTATAGCTGGCCAAAACACCTAACATTTCTATGAGCAGATCTGAAAGTAAAACAAAGCACGTATTAGCTTTTTACAATCAATCATTGGAAGCACTAATTTGCATACAAATTATGACATATTAGTTTAATTAGTTAGTGAGTGTGACTCGAGTGCCTATTAAAATATAAGCTCCTACGGATTGTAACACTATTACAGATGATAAATGGAAACGAGCATTCTCAGTCAGTCATAGGCAGTCTGTAGATCCAAATCGATTGGCAGTATACATCTAATAAGCTCTCATAGACTTGAGACAGCCCACTTGTTTGTTTAGAACTTGTAACAGATTACTTGGGAAGCTGAATATACGTTACGTAGATATAGTTTCAGTACCGGTAATGAATACGGTAGTTATTGAAAAGGACTGCTGTTTCATTCATGATAAAAGGGTTTTAAGAATCTCATCTGCGGATTCTGATGTTTTGAGTGCGGTTATTTGTGTACAGTATGGTAAACAGTGAAAGCATTCACACCCTACTTCATTATGAAGTGGGGAAATCGTATATATTCAAATTCAGACGTGGTCTTCCATAGACCAGGCAAATGACCATAGTGAGTGAAATCATAACACAGGCGTTCCGCAAATATTATGCGCGAATCATCATCATCACTAATTTCAATGAATTCCCGTAAAAGTGATTGACTTCCTTCATCTAATAAACAGACTTATTATTGCATATATACTACCTTTCCTATTGGCAATACATTAGTAGGTTCTGTTTTCGCTGCTTATCGTGAAACTTTGCTTTTCAAAGTGAACAAAAAATAAAAGATTCAAAAGTTGTGACGGACACTTTTTCCCTTAAATCGAATAATTCGTTGACTATGTATTGATTCTCCATAAAATTTGGTTATATGTAGCTAGGCAGACAAATTTTCTCCAAATGAAAAGTAGAAATAAGATACCACGATCTCACATGGATGATGTGATGGGCGACAACAAAATATTAACTGTGCACGCTCACTTACTCAGTTCATAAGAAAATGAAAACCAATTGTTTTCATTCTTTAGTTAGTCATTAAGTTAGAGAGAAAGAAAGAGAGACTAGAATGAGAGTTAATTTCTAGTTGAATTTTAATAGCTTATGAAGGAATATATGCGGAGCATGTCCCAAGCCCTCCTATACGCATATACGGAATCTTTCGCAACACTTCATGCAAATGCAAACCATAGCATGCTCTGCCGCAGTATAAAATTTCTCTAGACAACATAGACTCAACATTGCCATTATTTCCATAAAAAACAGAGATCTAATGCAAATTTCTTGGACTCAAATGCTCCAACTGGAATTCTAAAATCGTCCCTGAACCGTAAAAAATACATGTCACCAACATTTGCTTCCATTGTCATGATAAATGATCACATGTACCGACCCAGATGCAAAACATTAGTTAGGAGCATTCCTTTCAAACGCTCCTTATAATTCTTAACATGTCTACATGATTTCAAAATTCGAAAAGAAATGCCATCATCCCTACGCATATAGTTTATCTCCCCACTCGTATGTGTACAGTACACAGAGAGAGAGCATGACAATGACAACCAAGAAATACACAAGATAGTCATCTGAGAACCAAGAAAATTACAGCCTGTACACATCCGGCCAGTACAAATCCTATTATTCCTATTGTGTATCTCGTCCTTCTAAGTAAGTCGGCATCCGGTTTTTTGGTTTCCTTCATCGTAATTAACTTCAAACTCTGTCAACACTGCCCTTTTACTTTTGAAACTACAACTCCTCCGTTGCTACTTTTCTTGAGAGCATCTTCTCCATTTCACTAGAGTCAGCTCTCAAGCTCACTCTTTGAATCTTAACTAACCTTCCCTTCAAACATTGAATACAAATATTTTTTTCTTTCTCTCGCTCTCTTTTTTTCCCTACTGATCCATATCCATTCTCGGTTTTTTTCTGTCACATGCCTAACCTTGTACACACAAAGTGAGACCAGTATACCGAATGAGGTGATACATTCATTCCAACATTTATCTCCGTCTGCAAGACGAATAGAAATCAGTGCAAAAAACATTCTACCCAGACATGGTAGCATTCTAGTTAGTTAGTTAGTTAGTTAAGTTAGTACCTATAGTATGCTATTCAATCAAGCAAATGACCTTTCTATCCAACTAACGACCAAGAAATTCTTTTAACTAACTAACTAAATAAATGTTGGAAACGAAATCTAGGCAGTCAATCTTTTGTGTGTATGGGTGCACAGTGGCTGTTACCAAAAAACTAGTTTCAATCGCTATTCTAATCTCCTGTATAGCTTTCCTACTGAAACTCATCTCATTTTCAGTCTAATATTTATCATCCTGATTGTGAGTGTGTCTTTGCCAAACTTGTGCTTCTGTGCTGCTTCACAAACAAACACGCTTACAACAAGTCATGCGTTCATTCGCATAATCTCTTGAAGCTTTTCCTCTCCCTCACCAGCCAGCAGCCCTATATATACGGCTCAGTCACTGGAATACAGACTGCATATTGTGAATCTTCGATGGTGATGGTGCATTACAAGCTATTTTGCAGAAACTGGAGGCAGAGTGAGAGAGAAAGACCCACTTCAGATTCCTCTCCTCGGAGCCAACATAGTATATAAGTTGGTAAGAGAGGACACTATTATGAACGTGCCAAACTTTCTTGAACGATGTAATTACTCTGTGAAACTTTATTTCCAATTCCAAACTAAAAAGATTTTCTACTAAAGCCACATTGAAATTCCCGTCACATACCTCCGTGACAAAAGCTCAAGAACAATTGGAAATAACAGTAATTAAAATCAATTAGTGATGTAAAAGTTCAAGTGTGCTGTTCCATGCAAGGCTGGCAGAGCAAGATGGGGGACAAGGAGAGCTCACCATCATTTAAAAATTCATTAGCACAAACTCACTTTGAGGAGGACTGGGTGCGCAAGAAATTCAAATGTGGCTTTTTGAGTAATGCTAAAAACCTTTTAAGTCTCGCATCATTAGTTCCTGTCAATTCGTGGGTTCCCTAATTATATTCAATCTCATCAGGGCTCAAATAGTTTTCACATTCAGCTGAACTCAAGCTAAATTCCTCTACGAGTTATGTTCCATTAGAATTTAGCGCCCTTTTTACTAACTCACTAACTACATAGTTTTTGTGAAGCCTTTTAGTTTTCATTCATGTGAAATAAGTGATCAAATGAGCAAAAGTAACATCATTAATATCATAACATAATCGTCGTAAAAATTTTACGCATTTTATAATATGCCTCATAAGTTGCAAATCTGTATCCACACAATCAATAAACTTGAATTAACTTTAATCATGTAACAGCCGTCGATTTTCTTTAGCGCTTGTTCCAGCAAAACAATATAATTCATCTATAAACAACTTATGACAAACTAAAACTAAGTTTCTATATATTGCGGGGCACAAAATTACGTTAAGATGATCTATCCTGACGTTTTGCAATCAATTGTGCCCTGTACCGTGAACTAAATGTCAGTTTTCAAATTTCCTCCCATATTTGTATGGATTGTAAATGTATTCTGACAGGAAAGTGAATTTGTGAAAGCTTACCTGCAACAATAGGCTCTGCATGAGGAAGTCGATGCAAAATATGCTCAATAAGTCCAACATCAGTGCATGCTTGAAGATTTCTCACACTCTTTCTCAAAATGGCGATGAACACACTCCAAATCTCCGCCTGAAACATGTAAAACATATTGTATTATGCATGAGAACAAACTTGCGTCTAGAGTATAGCCGAGCAGTTTGCCCATCATTCCCAACAAACCCTTAAAAATACATGTCCATTTTGTTAACCTCAGAGAGTCAGGGAATTTACTGCACGACTAGAATTTCAAATCTTTGTGTACCTCACTCACTCACTCACTATGCAGCTTCATATAGGAGAATATTTATAAATTTGCCATGCCAGATGAATGCGTGTAGAGATCATTTATCAGCATCTTTTATATATACTCTATGAGTTGGCTCGTCAATATCTTATCCTATATTCATTGCTGCTAGCTGTACATAAGATATCCACAATACTTTCGCTACGGCTCACTTAAAGAGACATTATTTGGAGGCAAAAGAAAGTTATAAATCATAAAGCGAAAGTCAGAGAACAAGAAACGTATTTTTCATCGTCAGCATCAGCAAAAAAAAGAAGCAGCATACAACTCTCAGCCTTACAGGCTATACTTGCAAACACAAAGGTGATTTTTTTTTGTTCCATTGGATAAAAGTCGGAAAGGAGGAAGCCAATAGTTTACTACATGGTGTATAAATTCTGAACAGTTGTAGACTTGGTAATGGCAAAGAACATCTTGAAAATGATTTACTCGGCAGGCTTTTTTAGAAGATATAACAAGCACCACGTGAATTTTGTGAATTCACAGCCCTATTCTGAGAAAAAGTTCAAGCCTTCTAAGAAGCCAAACATCAACCAGGAACTATGACATGACACACATAATAGTATATCCACGTTCTTAAATCTTCTTGTGTATTTTTATATCTCTTTCCTTTGCTAACAAACAATTGCAACTTTTCTTGCCATTTTTCTATGGCAAGTCCATTTCCAAACTATGGTATTGGATTAGCTACAGTTGTTATCTTCCACTTCAATTTAATCAAATCCAAGAGTTATTTAGACAAATTAGAACATGAAATAAATCCTGCACAATTAAAATGTTTTTTTTTAAATTATGTCATCATTTTAAATGGCATCCGTATCCGGTCTTCTAACATGAAATCTCTGGGCTATCAAATCTCTTGGTATTACATGTCGTATGAACAAATCTCTTATGAATATTCCGAAAATGCTTCAATGCTCTTTATGACAGATGAAAAAATCTCTTAATCTTTTATTTCAACATGGTACTTAGGTACTTAGGTAACTTCATTAGGTATTAAAAGTTTAAAAAATTGGTAAATTAGGAAAGGATAGTCGAAATAAGAGTTTCAATTAGACATATTAAATTCTATAATTTTTTCATGACCTGAAAATTCTGGAGAAACGCCCTAGAGGTATAGCTGAAGAGGCAGCAGTGATTTCTTCAGTAACAACTTCTGCAGATTCTGATTCAAGGTCGGTAACATTTTCAATTATAGTACTCATTGATTTTATCAAGGTGCCTATAGAAACAACCCCCTCTCTCACAAGGCTCGGAAATACCTCAATATAAAAATCCAATGAAAAGTGCGTGTCCTATATCGGAGTGAAATTGTGGAATTCACTTCCATCTAACCTAAGAGATATAAATCTCTCTGTAGTAATGTTTAGTTGTAAAGTAAACATTTGGCTTTTGACATGTAGAAATTCTGACTATTCTGTCTAACTGACTTTCGATATTTATAATCTTAGTGTTTTCGTGTTTATGAGGAGTTTATTTCGTGTAACTGAGGGAAGAGCAGTACATTGTATTGACTTGGACACACGTAAAATGAATAAATCAAATCAAATGAATGAATGAATCAAATGCAGGTGAAAAATCTAAATAGGAAAAATTGTAAACCATTACTATGGTTTATTTATCGATAAATTATTTCGCAAATTTTCCCTTCCGGCTTATTTTCAATTAAAGCTTTTTTGGAGTATTCATAAGAAATTTGTTCATAAGACATGTAATATCAAGAGATTGGATGTCAGGAGACTTGATAACACATCCTTTTAAATATGAGTTCGAATAAAATTGTGTCCCTTCCCTGTCAAATACACTAAAAATGTGCTAACTTCACACAAAATGAACTTTTTCAGATACTCAGTTAAAAATGAAAGGTTTGAAATTATTGTAACCTGAACACGAATAATAACAACGTCTTGTTCACGACAGACGTGACTGCCTTTGGCATACTCCAAGAATTTACGACTTTTTTGCACCGTCTGCTGAAACATTATTTTCGATAGAGAAGCACTTTTTTGTCATGCAAATGCTTTAGGTTTTCAATGGCTCATCAACTGACTGAACTAACTAAAATGATACTACAAAATATGCGGTTCCCTCTCGTTTTAGAAACAGTACGAGCTGAAGAGAAAAATAAATGATGCCAAATAATTAATTTAAACTCTTTTTTGATAACAAAGTATCGAAAAGACGCATTAGTATATTCTCTCGATCATCAATTTTTTATCACATGAAAAAATCCTTCTTTGAATTCAGACGGGATAAAATTTATGAACTTAGAAACTGATCCCTCATAAAGCAGCTTTGAAATATTGGTGACGCAGTAAACAGGCAACAAAAATGCTACTATTGCTTTCTCCAAGCCAAGCCAAACAGTGAACACATTCGATTAATACGCCCTAGACTCCAAAACTTTTAGCTTCCCCTTCATTTATGTTAGTTTAAATTTTCTAAAAATTCTTAAATGATAAAAATTCTGCCTGTATGATCCCAACTCAATACGATAACCTCACAAATATATGAGCATAACATACAACACTCTATTCATTAACTTTCATTTAACCGGTCAGCAAAACAAGCTCCCTTGTATGGAATCTACCTTTTTTCATTACAAAAGTACGAGTGCTTAAGATTTAGTAGTGAACCTCTATAGTAACTAACTGAAGTCTCAGAAAGAATTCCCTTTCGCTCATTCCCAATTTCGGAATGGTCCAGGAAGTCTAAAAACTTGGAAGCTCATGAAAGCAACAGAGTTAATAAGAATTAGTCTCTCCCAGTTAGTGTGCTACCTGTCTTTTCATCATTATAAGAAAAAGAGGATTTTAAGGAAGACGATCCCACTGAAAGAGGCTCATACTGTGTAGTCAAGCGAGTTACCTGAAACCAATGAAGACTTAAATGCTAAATTTTCAGAACAAAACTCTTGCTATTTTTTTTCACTATCAAATCCCCATTCAATCGTATATTCATTTTACTATAAAAATCCAACTGGGCAGTGCATTAACTGGAGCAAATGGTTTTTGAAAGAAAAATATGATCTACTAGTCGGTCGGTCTTATCGTTGATCAGAAATTACTATTTTCAACCATTCAGAAATTCCACACTCTGACTTTGTTAATTCCTAATCCATGCACACACACAGACTGAAGTAGGCCAGTATTAAATATATATAGGATAATAGCGTAAATAATATTTATTGTCACTTCATATGTCAAAAGTTTCAATCTATTTGATTATTGGTACAGTTCATCACTGGATGCTGTGAGTAATTTGGTCCATGCAAAGTAATACAAAGGTTCCAACCAAGAATATCACTCGTGACATTAGAATTTCTCGGAATGCACGAAACTCAGAGGCATCAAGTGGAGATAAATGTTTGTCAACAGTATACAGTTAGATACAAATAGTATAAAACAAGTCCATTGCCAAGATGAGTCTTGGTTGGACATTGGGGAAGGAAATGTGCTCTGTAGAAGTACAAGGAAAGATTAAAAACTTTTCCATGAATTATCCTGTGCACATAGATCCTACTGACTGACTGACAGAGAGTGAGTTACAACCAACGCATAATGAAGAGAAGAGTAAAACATGAACTGAACGTGGGGCTGAAATCAAGGTGGTATAGGACAACTTGTGTGTGTACTACAGCAGAAAGAAAAGCAGCCAAGTGTTTTATCACCTCTCTACAGTAGTAGTGAACGTGTACAAGTATATCTCGAGATATATAGTTAAGATTCTCATTTGGGTGAACAATCAAACAAGGGATCCCCCTTTTCTTTCTCACTTTCTCAATTTGCATGTAAATTTTTATTTACATACCGTAAATAAAGAGAAAATATCCTTATTTACACACACAGTAACACTGTGAACAAAATAGTTTCCAACTACTACTTGAGTACTTAAGAATGCGTTCATTGTGCACGCCAGTTGGTAGTGAACGACTTAAAATGGAATGAAAAGGACTTGAGCAAATGTTTTGATAAATATAGCATACAATTCAATTCATTACAAAAACTAATAGGATGAACTTGTGGGCTTTAAATTTCCTTTCCTTTTCAGTCTAGAAACGTATTGAAAGTTTCTTCTTAATACCTTATACTGAAAAATATGTACGCGCGCAAAAAGATGGAAGCTCACCAGAATTTTGCTTTGATTAAAATGCTCAAATCCGTGATGCTTTTCCTCTTTATATGCTTTCCTTAATTAAATATGGTTTTCATGCACAAAGGCTTGCATAAGTTTTGTTATTAATGCTATTCGCTTATCACTTTATGCTTTCCACAGTAAAAACAAGTCTACCTCACAACTATTCTATACTTTATAGATGTTTCCTGCACGTGTACTCGTTTACAAGGCTATTTTGTTAAAGAATATGCATTTTACAGCTATCTAAAAAAATAAATGGGAACAGCGCATTCACGAGGCTTATGATTCTCAAGTCATTAAACATATAATCTAGTAAACGACGAATATTAAGTATCCACAAAACAAAGTAAACTGATTTAAACGAGAGAAGCGCATTTGGAAGGTAACTTATACAACTTAAGCCGTAGCTTAAGTACAAAAGAGACATATATAGACTGGTGGATCAAAATCAATACTTTCACTTAGGATGACACATGATAGGATGTGTGTAGAAGACAAGTCATTAAGACTAATATGTTGTAGCCCATGGTGAATTAGCTCAATAATCAAGTTTGGAAGCCACCATAAGAACTTTACATATTGCTGTGATGCCTGCACATAATTAATTGAAATTGAACTCGCTCCCAGGTTTAACATGCAAACAGAGAGTGAGTGAGCCAGAGCCACTAGAAACTTAACAAGTACATGTTGTAAACTTGCTTCCATCATCATCATGGATATATTTTAATATCGTTCTGGTGTATAGTGTACCACATAAAGCTTACTAAAACGTTAAAAGCTTCTCGATTAGTCACAAAGTTAGATCAAATGGTTGCTATAAAAATGTTCGACAACAAACTTAAACTTGGGCACGAACAATCAAATCATTCTCTGTTCTACCACTTGATATTTTTTCGTTTAATAAACCAATCAACATTTATTTGGTTAACACACTAATTTATGCATGCTGGTGTAGAATGAGAGCACAAGTCTGGCTACATGTTTGGCACAGATTTCCAACTACGGTGAAAGTGCAAAAGTATATAGATAATGGGAGCCAGGTTTGCAAATAAGGAAGCAACTCGGCTACTATGGTTGTCCCTCCGAAATTGAATACACGTGAAAGAGAAGATGAAGGAAGAAACACTCATTACTGGGAAAAAAGTCCAATCTACTTCTACGTGACGGGAATTGAAAGGGGATCATTTTCATTACTTGAGTGTGAGAGGAGTACAAAATTTAATATATTATTGTTTTCAAGGAAACGACTGTTGGTCCACAGAGGGCTTTGAAGTGAAAATTGCCAGTGGTGGGCTGTCTGTATATAATAAGGAAGGAGGATGGATACGACAGTCAAGGAGACGTGAAATTATTACGTATGCATGCATTGGCAGCATTTGACAAAATTGGAGCGTTGCCTAACAATGGGGAAAACAGTACTGACGGGAATTGACAGAGCAACTTATATTTATATGCAAATGGGCACATCATATATCCGTCACGTGCACACTTGCTTGCCCAGACAGTAAATGTATTTACTCCCAACCCGAACGTTCAAACAAAGTAACTAACTACTAAATTATGATGTATTTTCAAACATGTTGAAGCTGGGCTTCCACCAAAGATGAGTACAATAGAAAATCAATTTTAGTGGTATGCAGGTAGCTGACTGGGGCTGAGAACTGCACATACCTACATATTCTTGCACTCCCATGAACCAGGCATACTATATATCTACACTCGCGTTCAGCAGGGTAGGTTCATTCCCTGTGCTCATTCAGTACAATAACAAAATTTCAAAAAAGAGTATAAAAGGCAAGTAATAGGAAAGGAAAATCCTTCCAGTGCTACTTTGTTTGCAGAGTCTAAATTTTCTTTGAGCAAATACTTTTCAATTTGTGTTCAAAACGTGCCCATTTCATCATTACAGAGCATGCATTTTGTGGGTCTATTGAAAATGTGAGATTAGTTTGCACAATTCAAAGGAGTAGGGGACATGGGAGTTGCATGCTGATTTTTGCTTACATAGTCTCTAAATATTTGAAACTTGTCAGTAAATAAATCTCCTGTTTGAGAATTATTAGTTTGCAGGGACCCAAGTAACTTGCATTCTAGCAATAAATCTTAAAGTTTTGTATGCCAGGTGTACAATAAGAAACGCTGGTTAAATAAATGAAAAAAAATCATGGCTAATAAATCTGAACGATTTAATCAAACTGTTGGCTATGATTACTCTTCCTTCTAACGCTTATTGAAACAAGTGAAAAGTAAAAAAAAAGTCTCAACTTTACCTGCAGATGTGGTGGACAGTGATCCAGCATTTCTAACATGTGCTTTATATTTTGGGCATCTTGTATTACAAAATTTAGCTCCATATCAAATTCCCCACCAACAAGCTGTAATCACAAAAAAAATCTTTGTTAGACATGACATATTTCATTATCTTATAACTAACTCACTCAGTGCATTATGAATACAATAAAGACAAAAATATTAATTATTTTTTCCGTTCCACCTGATAAAGGGAAACTTTTGGCAAGCACAGCTTATTTATTAGAAAGCAAATTAAGCTGACTCGTGCACCCATTAGCATTACAATGAGGTAGTCTACGTCTAATGTAATAAATAGGCTCCTTTTTCACCAGCTTAAGCTCCTCGTATTAATAATAGGAACCAAAAGGAGAACTGCCATAAGCCATACGCACGCTGTAACACTCCACTGAATTCAATAAAAAATGGATCAAGGAAAAGGTAAACCGTAAATATGATTATGCTGTGAGTTTTAACCCTAAGGTGCATGGTTAAAATTCCGAATTCATTTCACATACCAGGAGCAAAGAGCTATACATATGAGCTCCTTTTTTCTCCATATATTGCCCACCCCTCCGAGCACAAAAGACTAGTAGTCTCCTATTCTAGTATATGGATACTTTTAATTCAGGGCAGTGCACATATGCTGCCATTTTAAGCATCTCTCGTTGTCTTCAGTTTCCCTCTAAAATTAGATTCTCGCCACTTGGCCCCACACCTAGTTGCATCTCATACATACACTTGTTGTCATGCGACAATATCCAGTCTCTTATGCATGATAAATTCCTCTCACAGAAGCTCATGAATACTGTTCAGGTGCCACACACACTTACTCTACATTTTTGTTGTAAAACGCAAACAGAAATCGTCCAAAAGGAGGAAAAAGTAAATTAAAGGTCCCATTGCTATAAACGACACTGGGAAAAAAAGAAGAGAAAAATGGAAGTCAGAAAGGGGAAGTAAGTGAGAAAAGTAGTCTGTGAAAGTCGATATGGAAGACGACAGAGCTACAAGCAATTGAGCTAAGAACAACAATTTACTTGGAAAAAACAATCAGTGGATTAGATTCAAAAGTGCTTGTTTTGATCAAGAGAAAAGGAGAAAAAAGAGGAAAGACTTAATGAAGTTTCCATCGACTTGAGCCATGTCTCTTGACCTCGTTTATATTTATTGGGAAACTAAATTAACACTAGTAAGAGGCAAAATATTTTCCTACCTCTCACCTTTGAAACTCACTCAATACTGTTTCAAGAGCTCACAATCGTAAGCAATTATTTTTAAAAGAATACAAACTTGACAACAAAGCCACTCACTCACTCAATACAAACATTGTATACTATTCGATAAATCAATATTATTGTCCTCGCTTAATGTAACTCATCAGTTGGATTGGCATTCATACTCCTTTCGTTAGTATTTTTTTAATACGTAAGTCAGGCAGAAGTAAAACAAAAAAGATGTGACTTTTATTCACCCGGCTGTAAAAACCAGTAGAAACTGGAAATCTTTCTTGCCTACATAAAGTGCATTGACTGACTCTGAATGAGTGTAAGTTCCTTGAGAAAGAAAATTTACAGTCTGTTCTTCTGTATGCTATAGATTCCAGTAGACTGTGAATCCATGCACACCACTGTGTTCCTAAGACACAATTCACTGCTCCCTTACAAACTATAGAAATACATTCACATGGCATCCATTGATGCAGAGAATGAAAGTAAAAAACGAGAGTTAGAAGTGGAATGCTATTATTATTGAGAGCGGCAATGGAAAGAGACTGAACTGTAGCTGTCTCCAATGACCCTCATCCTTGTCAGTATATTTATTCAAGAGTTGAATCCAAATGCTGAGCACGTATTCTCATTGCCTCCATGTCCCTTCCTCTACTCGTTCGGTCATTGGAGTCTTTGGTCCAGTCGTATAGTATATGCACAAAAACATAGGACTGACACTGAAGAATCGTGTACAGCATAGGAGTCACAGAGCCATGATTCTCATATGGCACAAGAAAAAAATTCGGTGAGAGAGAAAATATTAGATTCACGAGTATTTTTTTTTCTTGTACTAGGATGGCTGAAAAATTTGTGCCTAGTGAAAGTATTTGGTCCTCATGAGATCATTCAAATTTGACCAGGGACATCTCCATGGCACGTATGAACTCTTGAAACTTTTACAATGACACAAAATGGTTTTTTCACTGTATTAACTTTGGTCATTTCTTTTGACAAAGTTTATCACAACTTTGTTTTAACTACGATACATGCCACTGGAATGTATGGTCTTAGGCACGTACACACATGAGAATACATATGAAAAGTAGTGTGCATGGGGAAAAAAAAGTTTTCTCCTCTGTAGAGAAGCGCAACTTCATTTTGTGTCCTGAAAGATAATAAATATTTGCACTCACTCTGCATATAAATGCCAACAGTGTGTACTTAACCATGTAATGAGAAAGATAAGAACAAAGTTTGACACGAAGGGAAAAAAATGCTTTAGAAATACTGTCTTCTATTCAGGCGTACATTTTTAGACACTGAATGGTTTCTTGCTAAGTTAGTTCGTTAGTTAGTTAGCTATACGAGTGTTCATTTACAAGCCATCTTGAAATGTGAATGGGAAAAGCAATTTTCAACTACAGTCACACACTGGTTGTACATTCATAAGGCTGTCTAGGTCGGCACTTTTTTCCCTTCTGCTTATCTATGGGAGGTTCATATTTTCTAATGAACTAACTAACTATAATGTCTATCGGCTCGTCTCGTCCACATTCGCGTATACTTATCTCTTCCACTTAGGACTTGAGAGATGAAATCCATTCCCAGTCATTGTAACGTCTACTATTGTTCTAGTTAGTGTAAAAGGAAAAATTGTGAAGATATCTTTGATAATCTTCATTTGAATGAAAAGACTTGAGAGTTTACAACATCACAAATTGTGAGGCGTACAGAGAGAAAGCTTCTTAGCTCCTTATTTTCATTTCACTCTGCATAATTTTCATTTCACTCTAGATAATAAATATTTGCACTCAGCCTGCATATAATTTTGTCGCTTTTCAGCCAGCTAGAGAATGAGAATGGTCTTCAGTAAGCTCTTTTTCAGAACTTGTTTCCTTTTTTAAAAAATTCATGTTGTTACGCTGCATGGCCACTTTCCTTAATGTTTTCTGTAGCCTAACCAAGCAAATATATAACTTTTAGTTAGTCTACCACAAACTGTGTGCGAGTAAATAGAGTACATTAGAAATTACTCCACAAAGACGAGATACTAGTACGATACAACATGTGGAGAGCTAGCTGCGGAGCAACTAACTACAACACATATACGAATTCAAATGCATTTTATTTATAAATCACACACGTAGATAAATAAATGCGTCCTACTTTCCCTTCACAGATTGAGGAAAACGATAAACTTTAGGAACCCAACTAAATTATATTTAGTATTGAATTTAGAATAAAAAGTCCACACAAATTCAGGCAACTTAGGCCCCAAATAGTTTTTCTACCCAAAGTTCCGCCGGTTTGCTAAAATATAAATTCATATACATGGCTATGGTATGGTAAGCATCTCGGTTATTCACCCGTAAATAGGCATTTCTTACTAGATGATGACAGTAAGAAACTTATGAGTAAATGTATTTTTCTCGTCAATCCAAATCACCCTGTACCTGGCTGCGTACACTTTTTGGGAAAGAAAATGCGACTGTGAAAGATAAAGTTTTGTCAGACAAACTTCTTTTTGCTAGTTGAGTGGTTGCAAATAAGTACTAAATCCTCAGTGTTCCTTCATACTCCCGGACTAATCTAAACAACTGCACAAGTGAGCAATAAAGTGTACCCATTGCCACAGATGCACATATTAATAATAATAGCAAATACCAGCATAATTTTTGTAATGCTACTTATAGAAAAAAAATGATTGGTGGCGCAGTTTTATGCTAATCCATCTAATTTTATTCTCCAATCTTTTCTAGGTCCTGACAAGTAGATGATCAAAAAATCGCAGGACGTCAATGCTTTGCAATGGATCATCAGCGCCAAACAAAAAATTCAAAAACATTATTATGAGCAAGCCATTCTTTCTCACTCACGTGTCACGTCTTGCGAGCAACATTGTGTGCAATGTAGCATGCTCAAATAAGCTATCATGACAATGAAACCATGAATGGTGAATAAACACACATAACAAAACAGTGAAGGCACAGAGTAACTACAAAGTTGGGAGAGATGACTCCAAAAAGCTTCACGTCACGTTGCTTATTTGCAACTCTAGCTGCCAACAGATTCATTTCAATGCTCTTCCACGAAAAGTGCTTGTGTAGCCAGCCAGCTCCCTTCCATAGAGAAACAGCTTTGAGCAAATGTATATTACTTTTACTTCCGGTCGCTCCTCAGTACAGAAGCAGCGCAATTGTGCCTCAAACAGAAATGGGAAATCTGAAAGTACACACAGTGTTCCTACACTCCAGCTAGAATAAGTCAGAGGAAACTGCATATGCTGTAGTACAGCAATAAATGTAGATTCCCATTTCTGCTTCATTTATGATTACCATTACAATAAAATTCCTCTATGCCTCGAACGTGGACCCAGTGCATAATAATAGTAAGCAACTAGATGGGATCAAAGAGTAGACAAAAATTAGAAACCACAGTAGAATCCACTTGCAATTTAAAGGGAATATCATCATCAACATTCCTTTGTTCGAGGAGCACAAATATTTAAGCCTGCATTATAAATACATGGGTTACAGTAATTTGATTGCATGAAAAATGCATCGCTTTTCCAATAGTTCAGTTAGTTCAGTATCCATCGTAATATACGGCCTGCGGTGGATCTTTGTGACATGGCTCCGAAACATGAATGAATGAAGCCATCTCTCAAGTCTTATAAAATACAAAAGCAATTTAGGAAAGCAATTCTACCCGTTTGATTCCTCCAACGTAAGAAGACTTTTACGTTTATTACAGCCAACAAAATATGATCCTTTCATTCCCCATTTTCTCATATCAGTTACTCCACACACACACACACACACACACACACACAAACATATTGCGTAGAACTTTAAATAGAAAGCGAAATAACGTTAGTTATAGAATGCTCCTAGTCCAAAAAACCCAGACAACACAGAGACTAGACACAGGCCACACATGAATGACAGTTTGAGTCTCTATAAATTCAAAGCCATCATCATGCTACAGTTTGAGGACCATTTGGACCCGCACATCATGCATCCATCACTCACATGAGACTCCCAAAAAAATGTTGTACCTGAAATGAGCTTTTTCATGGATCATTTGAATTTTATTGCAAATTTTACTATTCCATGAAGGAATACGTAAATAAAATATCTGAAACGATGCAGGCAGGCACCACTGTACTCTACACGTATAGTATAAGTAGACTTTCACTCAATCGTATTAGATTGCTTGCTTTACTTTGTAGTTACCCCATGCTGCCTATATAAATGAAATAAACCCAGTTTCCATTGAGCTAGCAATAAATTTTTAATGAAAATGTTTTCTCCTGCATGCATGCACATTACACGCCCGTTGTACAAACAAAAGGCAATATTTTTAGTATTTAGGTTAAAAGAAACTGCTCATTCGGTTGAGTTTGGTTGCTTTACCATTTAATTAGACATTCATTAGTCAGACGTTCAACTAATTTTAACTGGTGATTACACAACGTTCAGATTAGACAGGAAAGACAATAAGATTTTCAACTTAATCTACTCTATACTTACTTACTTACTGGAGTAACAAGAATTTGTTAACAACGCCGGCAAGACAACATGTTCTGACTGCTCCTTAAATTCTATAGCGTTTAATTGCCTCGCGCGTACCAATTATTTATGACAGTAGATTAGTGACTTCGGAGGTCTTGTAATCTTCTTAGTTGTGCCCCAATAAAAGCTAACAAAGGAAGCATAATGAGTTAATGCACTCCCACAGTGAGCCACAGACGAAACATGCTCATATTTCTCCTTGCTGACAATAATACTCCAAGTCCCATGGTTCACACTGAATTAAAAGCGGAGCCCATGAAAGCTGAGAGTAGAGGTAAGGCTAAGCCAGATCCCAGATTGACTCTCAATGAGTAGACTTTGAAATGCAAGTGTGAAAGAGAATACATACATAGTAGCATGGGTTTTGGAGAGGCCAACAATATTTGTGTTTGATCCTGTCGGGATTGTAGGATCTGGCATGAGTATGAGTGATTCTACATCCATTAGATGACAAAAAGGAAATTTACACACGAGATTCGGCGTGCATAAATCACTTGGCAGGGAATGTCAAAGGGAATGTGAGAGCACGAGTATTATCTAAAAGAAAAGTGATACTGAAGGACAACCATTACTTATCTGCTGTCCAGAGCACTGCATTCAAGCGCACACAAGCAGTACACAATACAGGATTTGTACATTTGGGTGTCATGTTTGTCAAGGAGTCATATATGTTTCCAATACCATGATTGTAATAAAAGTAAGAGGCTTCACAAAAAAGAGATTAAAGCTCATGGAAAAGGAGAAAATGTCACGAGCAAGTACTTCACAGTATCATGATTCTTTTTCTCGTGCTTTCTCTCTGAGAGCATGGAATGCAGACTCGTTCAAATTCCACAGCCAATAATATCTGAACAGATAATGGAAAAATGAGAGATAAAAATGCCTGTGGAATTTCAAGAGGACCATCATATTGCAATCCAAGAACTCAACGACAATAAAAATTCGTAAGCCTTTTTTTAACTGACCATAGGAAAAAAAACGATGAAATAAATCTACTGGAATTTCTATCCCTCCTCAACATCTCGGCTCCCAGAAATTACATCACATTTTATATCACTTTTATCAAATCCATATCGTCGTCTACACAATGTAATCCTTGGAGGAGCCAACATCTCGAGCACAACTTTCCATCCAACATATAGCAAAATAGCATATGGTACAAAAATTTGTGGTAGGGAAATACAAACATTGCACACAGCCCAGGACTGAATGGATCTCTTTTCAATCCAACTCCAATCTCAATGGAATGTACGGAGCTCAAAAAAGATAGAAAATGAAGATTTCCTTGATTGACTGGCTTCCTTCTGACTGACTGGGTGAGTGACTGTCTTTCAAATGGAGATAAAGCCGGGGCTCCATGCAATACAGAATATATATCAACTAGCATAAATACATATGAGGAGGGATGACCATTTGCTCCAAGTCATCATTATCATGAGCAATTTTTTCCAATCTTGTTTGAAACTCTATATTTTGTTGAATTCGTCTGAAGGAAGAGACTGACTCATTCACTCAAAGTCCAGGAACTCCTGAATGACCCAAGGCTGCTGGGAAATATAGCTGCTTAAGTGAATAGGATTCATACGTAGGTAGTCAGTATACAAGAATATATGGATAAGAGCATATTATTAGTTAGTTATAGTTGTGTGGATTCCCTTTTCTATCTGCATTGCTCTTGATCAGAACCGCTTTATTAGGATCTTTGAACAAGTCCAGCAAGGCTTGAAATTTGGCTTATTTTCTTTGAAAACAGCATAGTGATTCAGTGAGCACAACAGAAAACTGATTGTGTAAACTCATTTTCAGCCTCCTAGCTAGTTGCTATGTAATCTGCAATTTTCTTGGCTTCATGAGCAACGTCCTAGCTTTGAATTTACGTCTAGTAATATATTTTATCGTCAACGACGCTACATCTGAAGTACTGTTTCGAGCCACTGCACTTATATAGAGAAACATCCAACAAACTTGAGTGAGAATATGGTAAACACAAAGTTGGCTTCATACTCAACATGATTATTACATTCTATTCAGGTAGAATGAATAGTAAATAAGCTGGCTTCGTGCACACTGCGCATACTTCTTTCAAAGATGACAAGAACCAAGTTTCCAGAAAACTTAGCCATCATTCCGCACAACTGGCTACTTATATACTGGCAAAAGCGTTCCCATACATCCTCATTATTTACTATCATCAGCATTCATGCTACGGTTAGTAATAATTATTTGGTGCTCTCAAATTACACAAACGGTATTTTCATTCGGGAAAGACAAGATGTATTGCATGTGCACAAAGAAAACGCATCAATACGATGAATAGACCAAAGCACGCATTACGTATCATTTCCACAACTATAGACTGGTAATGATGCATCTTCCCTACAATGTTTAAATGAATAAAATCTATACTGAACAGGAAATATTTTCTCAGGCTTGCTAGCTGAATAATAAACATTAAAACAATCAACAGAAGTACCAAATCACAGAATTCGTATAATTTGCAAAAAATATCAATACTTATAACAATATTCAGTTCAAAAAGTGTTAAATTTATATGTAATGTAGTCCCTCCTTAAAACGTCATTTGTGCGGGACCACACACATGAAAAAACTCTGAAATCTCTTTTTATCAGTTAAGAATGCAGCTAAATTTTACATTACAAGATAGTCGCGAGTTTTGTTTACAGGGAAAAGATTCCAGTTGTATAACAGCATCTTAAATTGATTTGAAGCGCAAGATGAATTTTATTCCGGGTACTTGGCTGAGCAACGAGAAGCATTCAGGACAAAGCTGACAAGGAATGTGAAATATTGAAGTATTATAAAGACCTTGCAAAGGATCTGTCTCCCAGTTTTGCTGATTTTGCATGATCCACAGTATTAATAAGCGATACCCAGCAAAATTGGATGATACTATACGACTGAAAGTGTACGCCTCTCGTCATATGACACACCACTCAAAATATGTTGCCAAAACTAAATGTGAAAGGCTTAGCAACCGAAAAGATTATGACTTGCATGCCAATTCACATCCATATGAACACAACCTAAACACTCCGACCTCGTACAGGTATATGATATGAGGGAATGCAGGAAATCAAACTCAAGTGTAGTTTTCATAGTACTTGATTGGGGATGCTTGCTTTGAAACTTATACTTTGTAGCTAACAAGCTATGCGCCTAACATTTATGCAATTAATCAATATGCAAAACGCTTTGCTTGTAGTTTTTACGTATCAAAAAAGTTTAATTTAATAATAATTTAGAAGGCAGATTTAGAATACAGCAAAATATGCTTGGATTTATATCATTCCATATATAGTCCACACAAAAGACCAAAGTTCAT